>Ga0304730_1001935_pt1 | contig 15221 bp, 13 predicted proteins | sample M_130628_MF_Meta_FD_190474 | JGI IMG/M metagenome (GOLD analysis project Ga0304730, IMG submission 190474) | Freshwater microbial communities from Lake Montjoie, Canada to study carbon cycling - M_130628_MF_MetaG (v2) (version 2) | ecosystem: Environmental > Aquatic > Freshwater > Lake | place...
CTGTTCGGCGCGGGCAAGATGTTCCTGCCGCAGGTGGTCAAGTCGGCCCGCGTGATGAAGCAGGCCGTGGCCTATCTGGAACCCTTCATGGAGGCCGAAAAGGTCGGCAAGCCGCGCGAAATGGCTGGCAAGATCTTGATGGCCACGGTCAAGGGCGACGTCCACGATATTGGCAAGAACATCGTTGGCGTCGTGCTTCAGTGCAACAATTACGACGTGGTCGATCTGGGGGTCATGGTGCCTGCCGACCGCATTCTCGATGCTGCTATCGAGCACAAGGTCGATATTATCGGCCTGTCAGGCCTGATCACGCCCTCGCTGGACGAGATGGTGTTCGTGGCCCAAGAGATGCAGCGCCGGGGCCTGACCATACCGCTCTTGATCGGTGGGGCAACCACCTCCAAGACCCACACAGCGGTCAAGATCGAGCCGGGCTATAGCGCTGGATCGACAACCTATGTGCTCGATGCCAGCCGCGCGGTCGGGGTCGTGTCAGGCCTTCTGTCCAAGACCGAAAGCACCCGCCTGCAGGCCGAGACCCGCGAAGACTATCAGCGCATCCGCGAGCAGTTCGAACGCGGCCAGCAGGCCAAGGCCCGCACCTCAATCAATGAGGCCCGCACCCGCGCCTTTGCCATTGATTGGACCGCCTTTGAGCCCAAGGTGCCGAGCTTCCTCGGGACTCGTAGCTTCGTGGCCTATGATCTGGCAGACCTCGCCAAGCATATCGACTGGACCCCGTTTTTTGCCAGTTGGCAGTTGATCGGCCACTACCCAGCCATCCTGACCGACGATGTGGTCGGCGAGGCGGCGACCAATCTCTTTGCCGATGCGCAGGCCATGCTCCAGCGCATTATCGACGAGAAATGGTTCGAGGCGCGCGGCGTGGTCGGCTTCTGGCCCGCCAATGCTGAGGGCGACGATATTGCCGTCTTTGCTGACGAGACCCGCAGCACCGAGATCGGCCGCTTCCATGCCTTGCGTCAACAGATGGCCAAGTCCGAAGGCCGCGCCAATCTGGCCCTGTCGGACTTCATCGCGCCTAAGGGCACCAAGCCAGACTATATCGGCGCCTTTGCCGTCACCGCTGGCCATGGCGAACCGCTGATCGCCGAGAAGTTCAAGGCCGCTGGCGACGACTATAGCGCCATCCTCGCCGCCGCCTTGGCTGACCGCTTGGCTGAAGCCTTCGCCGAGGCCATGCACAAGCGCGTGCGCACTGAGCTTTGGGGCTATGCCGCCGACGAAGCCACCACCGTTGAGGACCTGATTGCCGAGAACTATACCGGCATCCGCCCGGCCCCCGGCTATCCGGCCCAGCCGGACCATACCGAGAAGGCCACCCTCTTCCGCTTGCTCGACGCCGAGGCCGCCACCGGCATGGCCCTAACCGAAAGCTTCGCCATGACCCCGGCCTCGTCCGTCTCTGGCCTCTATTTCGCCCACCCCGAGGCCCACTATTTCGGCGTCGGCAAGATCGACCGTGATCAGGTCGAAGACTATGCGGGGCGCAAAGGCTGGGACCTCAACATCGCTGAACGCTGGCTATCGCCGATTTTGAACTACACCCCGGGCAAATCGCGGGGGTAGCGAGGCCCTCAAAAACAAGGCCCTCACCCAACCCTCTCCCACAGGGAGAGGGCTTTATCATGCTTAGCCCTCGCCCCCTTGGGGGAGAGGGTTGGGTGAGGGGGAAATCCACGGCCCTCTCCGCCGCATTCCCCACAATAGCGGGCCCGCTGCCCGCCAGAGTCTAAGGGTCTGGATCCCCGCCTTCGCGGGGAATACGGAAAAACCTAAACAAGGCCCTCACCCAACCCTCTCCCATAGGGAGAGGGCTTATAGGTTCTAGCCCTCGCCCCCTCGGGGGAGAGGGTTGGGTGAGGGGGTCACCCGCAGTCTATCCAACATCTTGCCTATCCCTCCAAAACCTCAACCCGCCGCAGCAAAGCCTCCATCGTGCGGTCGCGTAGGCCATCGGCCTGAAGGTGGCCCACAAGGTCGCAGAGGTAGTCGATATTGCGGCCAGACAGGCCCTTGGCCCCCGCAATCAGTTGGGCCTGGTCCTCAAGGCTGAGATGCCCCGCCCACTGGGCATGTTGGCGGTCGGACAGATAGACCAGGGCCGAGGCCTTGGTTCCATCATCGAGCCGCACCTTGGCCCAGGCTTCGAAATAGGTCTCGGTCGGCTGTTCGCGCTCTTGCAGATAGGCGTAGGTCTCGGCCCAATCCGAAGCAGCCACCCGAAAGGCCGCGCCCCGCACCGCACCACCGGGCGCAAGGCCTAAAACCAGCCCCGGACGCTCATAGGTGCCGCGATGGTGAACCGAATAGATGCAAAAGGCGCGACGACGGCCATGGAGAATGGCGGCTCTTCGCTCTACAAAGGCAAAGCCCGGGCGCCACATCAAGGAGCCGTAGCCAAAGACCCAGCGATCGCCCTGATCCTCTAACGCCATCTGTTTACTCACCTTAACCCCTTAAGACATTCAGGCTGACCATGCCCGACCAAGACGCCCCTCGCAAACCCCCTCGCCGCTTTTGGCTGGTGGCCCCCTATATTTTGGTCGCCCTCGCTTTTCTCGGCTGGAGCGCAGGCTGGATGGTGCTCAAGGGGCAGCTGGAACAGCGCATGGACCGCACCGCCGCCGATCTGCGTAAGGCAGGCTTCGAGGTGGTTTGGAAAGAGCGCAAGGTCGCAGGCTATCCTTTCCGCTTTTCGGTTACCCTGACCGAGGCGCGGTTGCGTGAGCCGTCAGGCTGGGCGCTGGATATGCCCGTCCTCAAGGCCGAGGCGAGCGCCTTCAATGCCAAACATTGGATGATCGTGGCCAGCGACGGCGCCGTCGTCACGCGCCCCGTATCCGGGGGCATGCGCGTTTCGGGCAAGGCCTTGCGGGCCAGTTTCGTGGCCACGAACGCCCCCCTGCCCCGGATCGCGGTCGAGGGGGCTCAACTGATCTTCACGCCTGAACCGGGCGCAAGGCCCTTTGCCCTCAGCAAGGCCGAGAAGCTGGAATTCCATCTGGTGCCCGGCGGTAAGGATGAGGCGGCGCTGCTGTTTCGCATCGACGGCGGCAAGGCGGCGACAGGCGGCTTGACCGCGCGTCTGGCGGGCGAAAAGCCGGTCTCGGTGCTCTGGGACTCCCTCATCAGCCAGCGCGACGCCCTGACCGGTCCAGACTGGCCTCAGGCGGTGCGCCACTGGACCGATGCAGGCGGGACCATGACCCTGCGCAAGGGCGGCATCACCCTTGGCGACACGAGCCTTGGCATGGGCTCTGGCAGCCTGACCGTTGGGGTCGATGGGCGATTGCGCGGCAGCCTCGATGCCCAGCTGAACAGAGGCTCCGGGGGCCTGCTGGCCATGGGCGAGACCGGTCTGATTGAGCCCAATGGCGCTCAGATCGCCGCCGCCGTGGTCCAGGCGCGCGAACTGATGAACGATGGCAAGTCCGCTCAGGCGACGATCAGCTTTGAGGCTGGCCGCACGACGCTGGGTCCCGTCGCCATTGGTCAAGCCCCCAAGGTCTATTGATATGACCGACGAACAGGCCGCCGCCCGCGACCGCATTGATCAGATCGACGAGGCCCTGCTGCGCCTGATCGACGAACGCGCCGGTCTGGCCATTGCCGCTGGAATGGGCACGGATCCGGGGCTGGAGGCCCTGGCCCTTCGCCGTCTCTTGGCCTTGCCGCGCGCTTCCGTCCACCGGCCCCTGATCGTGCGGGTCTGGCGCGAACTGATGGCCGATGGGATTCAGCGGCAGGTCCCGCGCCACCTCAGCGTCTGGGGCGGCAAGGACCTCCTGCGCACCGCAGAACTGGCCCGCCATCGCTTTGGCTCGAGCGTCTCTTTGACCATGACCGCCAAGGCCGAGGATGCGCTGGCCGCAGCCCGCACACCCGGCGGCATCGGCATCTTAGCCCTTTCGGGCGACCATCCCTGGTGGCTGCGGCTTTTGGCGGAGCCGACGCTTCAGGTCTTTGCCGCCCTGCCCGACATGGCCGTCCACGGCCCCCTGACCGCGCTGGCCATTGGGCAGGTCACCGTCGAGCCCACCGGCGGGGATGAGACCTACTTTGTGACCGATGCAGCGGGTTCGGCTGCGGCCGTGCAAGAGGCGCTGGCCAAGGATGGCGTGGCGGCGGAACTGGTCGCGCAGGCTGGCGGGTTCAAACTCTTTGCCCTTGCCGGGTTCTATCAGCGCGACGATAGCCGTCTAGCCAAAGGTCCGGGGCGACTGTTCGGCGTCATAGGCGCTAGCCCCACCGCGCTTGACGTGTAAAAAAGCACGCTCCTTGCCTCCCCCTATGACGAACCAAGGCCCTGAGACCATGACCTCGACCCCTCGCGACCCGTCCCGCCCGACCCCCAAGGCCGGCATTTTGGATATTACGGCCTACAGGCCCGGCCGTGCCCATGCCGAGGGCGTCAAGGACCCGGTCAAGCTGTCGGCCAATGAAAACATCCTCGGCAGCAGCCCCAAGGCCCGCGAGGCCTTTGTCGAAGGGTCCATGAAGCTGCATCTCTATCCGGATGGCCGCGCCAATGGCCTGCGCGCCGCCATTGCCGAGCGCTATAATCTGGACCCCGACCGCCTGACCTTTGGCTGTGGCTCGGACGAGATCTTTGCTCTGCTCAATCAGGTCTATCTGGAGCCCGGCGATAATATTGTGCAGGGCGAATATGGCTTCGCCGCCTTTGCCATCGGCGCACGGGCCTGTCAGGGCGAGGTACGCTTTGCTAAGGAACCAGACCTGCGCATCGATGTGGCCGAGGTTCTGGCCTGCGTCGACGAGCGCACGCGCCTGGTCTTCATCGCCAACCCGTCCAACCCAACGGGAACCTGGCTGAGCGCTGACGAGATCGCGACCCTCCATGCCGGTCTGCCCAGCAATGTTCTGCTCGTGCTCGACGGGGCCTATGCCGAGTTCGCCACCGATCCGGCCTTTAGCGATGGGCTAGAACTGGCTCGCACGGCACCGAACGTGATTGTCACCCGCACCTTTTCCAAGATCCACGGCCTCGGCTCGCTGCGGGTCGGCTGGGGCTACGCGGCCAGCCCGATCATCGAGGCGCTGGAGCGCATCCGTCCGCCCTTCAACACCACCATTGCCGGTCAAGAGGCGGCAATCGCAGCCTTACACGACGATGATTTCCAGAAGGCCTCTATCGACCATATCGAGCAGTGGCGGCCTTGGCTGTTTCAACAGTTTGGCGGTCTGGGACTTGAGTGCACCCCCTCTGCTACCAACTTCCTGTTGGTCAAGTTTCCAGAGACCCCCGGCAAGACCGCTATTGAGGCCGAAGCCTTTCTGGCCTCACGCGGGCTTCTCGTTCGCGGCGTAGCAGGCTATGGGCTGCCGCTCTATCTGCGCATCACCATCGGTCTGGAACAGCATAACCGGGCCCTGGTCGAGGCACTGACAGATTTTATGAACGCCTAAAGGGGTAAGGCCATGGCTGGACCGCAATTTGAACGCATGGCTGTCATCGGCTGCGGCCTGATCGGCTCGTCGCTGGTTCGGGCTGTGCGCGCCTATGGCGCGGCGGGGTCTATCGCTGTCTATGACCTCAGCCCCGTCGTGCGCGATCGTGTGGTGGCCTTGGGGATCGCCGATCTGGTCACAGACGATATTGCCAAGGCGGTTGAGGGTGCAGATCTGGTGGTCTTCGCCGCCCCGCCCATGGCCATTGCTGAAGCTGCAGCGCGGGCTGCGCCGCACTACCGCGCTGGAGCCATCATCTCGGACGTCGGCTCGGTCAAGGGCACGATGGCGGAGGTTCTCGCCGCTGGCGCGCCGGACAATGTCTTTATTATCCCCGGACACCCCATCGCCGGAACCGAGCAGTCAGGGCCAGATGCGGGCTTTGCAGAGCTGTTTGACGGGCGCTGGGTGATCTTGACCCCCGTCAGTGATCAGGATGAGGCCTATGCGGTGGCGGTGGCCAATCTGTCGGCCTTCTGGCGCATGCTTGGCGCGCAGGTCGAGCTGATGGACGCGCGCCATCACGACATGGTGCTGGCCGTGACCAGCCACCTGCCGCACCTGATCGCCTATAACATCGTTGGCACAGCGGCGGACCTTGAAGAGGTCACCCAGTCTGAAGTGATGAAGTTCTCGGCCGGTGGTTTTCGCGACTTTACACGCATTGCCGCCTCGGACCCGGTCATGTGGCGCGATGTTTTCATCCTGAACAAGGATGCGGTCCTAGAGGTTCTGGGCCGGTTCACCGAGGATCTCCAGGCCCTGTCACGCGCCATCCGCTGGGGCGAGGCCGATAAGCTGCAGGAGCTGTTCACCCGCACGCGCGAAATCCGCGTCGGCCTGATCGCTCTGGGCCAAGAGGACCCAACCCCGAACTTTGGTCGCAATAAGCTGAAGGTCTAGGGATAGAGCCTCTGGGTCGTCCAGCCCTGCGCCACCTTGCCGAACACCAGCCGCTCATGCAGGCGAAAGGGCCGGTCGCGCCAAAACTCGATGGACTGGGGCTCTAGCCGAAAGCCGGACCAGTGCGGTGGACGCGCCACCTTGCCAAGGCCAAAGGCAAGGCCCTGCTCGATGACCCTTTTTTCTAGCGCGAAACGGTCGGCCAGAGGCTGGGACTGATCCGACGCCCAGGCTCCGATCTGGCTGGCCCGCGCACGGGTGGCGAAATAGGCGTCGGCCTCAGCATCCGTCACCGGCGTCACAGGTCCGCGCACCCGCACCTGACGGCGCAGAGACTTCCAGTGGAACAGCAAGGCCGCCTTAGGATTGGCCGCCAACTCGCGGCCCTTGGCGCTGATGAGGTTGGTGTAGAAGACAAACCCTTCCGCATCGACATCCTTCAAAAGGACCATCCGAACGTCGGGCAGGCCCTCAGGATCGACCGTCGCCAAGGCCATGGCATTGGGATCATTGACCTCTGAGATTTTAGCCGCCTCCATCCACTCGCTGAACAGGGCGATGGGATCGGCGCGCTCATCCAAGGGCGGGCCCGCCTTTTCAGCAGCGGCTTCATAGTCGGCCTCGGTCGGGGAGGCAGGGATCAGGTCTGACTGGCTCATGGCTGGAACATAGGCGGGTTTCGCGCAAGATAAAGCCGCTTAACGGCTCGTTGACCAACTTGTCGCAATGATGAGCCGATGGGGTCTGAAAACCAACGGCTTGATGCGCGGCGGGCGCTGCTGATACTGGGTCTGGCACCGAATGCGGGGCTGGAAGAGGTGCGCCGTGCCTTCCGAGGCCGGGTCATGGCCGACCATCCCGACCGCCCCGGCGGCGATGCTCAGCGGTTCAATGAGGCCTTGGAGGCCTATCGATTTCTGCAGACGAAGTTCCAAGCGGCTGGTGTGACCGCAAAGGTCCCCGCCCCCGCTGCGCCCGTGATCGTCACCATCACCCCGAAGGAAGCCTTCACGGGCGGCGAGCGGCGCCTGCCCTCACCCAGCCAGCCCGACCGCGTGGTGACCCTTCCGGCAGGCCTTCGTGATGGCGACCGGCTTCGGGTCGGCGATGATGTCTATGAGGTTCATATCCGCAATCGCAGCGAACTGCGAGCCGAGGGCGATGACCTGCATCTGACCGTCAATGCCCCGTCTGACCTCATGTACAATGGCGGCCGTCTGGCCATCCAGACCCCAGCAGGACCCCGCCATATCTATGTCGCCCGCCAGTCAGGCCCGGTCATCCGTCTGAACGGCCTCGGCCTTCCCGCCACCCCCAGCCACGCGCGGGGCAGCCTCTATGTCCACCTGTTCGCCAACCGCGACCGCCCTGAAACGCGCGAAGCTGATGACGGCGCACCTCCCCCGACCTCCACCACAGAAAAACGCCGCAACTTCACCAAGACCTGGGCGGCCTAGCCGAAAAGTTCACTGTGGGACCCCAAGCGCACGAGCCTGATCGTTCCCTCTGTACGTTGGTAGATCAGAACGAGGTCCGGCTTAAGGTGGCAGTCACGGAAATGTTTCCACCGCCCTTTCAAGGGATGGTCTCGCAGCGCTAGCGGCAAGGGTTCGCTTCGCACCAACCTTTCAAGCACACTCGATAAGAGCCCATCGAGATCGCCGTGTGCGCCCGACCGCTCGCGCCTATAGTCCTTTTTGAACTGAGACGTCCTCTCCAAGGCAAAAATCTGGGACACGAAGGTCGCCCCTAAGTCTCATCTTAGGTTGTTATATTGAAGGTGGCCGTCAGGGCGCAATGGAATTGACGAGAGGCATGTCTTTGTGTAGCTACACGGTAGCTACAATCACTAGCGGGTCAGCGGAGTAGACGTCATGGCGTCAGTGGAAATTGTCCGGGCACGTATTGACTCCGCCCTCAAGCGTGACGCCAGCAAGGCCTTGGCCGAAATGGGCTTGACCGTGTCAGAGGCCATCCGCCTGATGTTGATCCGGGTGGCGAGCGATCGTGCCCTGCCCTTTGATGTTCGGTCGCCCAATGCCAAGACCACAGAAGCGCTCAAGGCGGCTGAGGCAGGTCAAGTTGTTGGTCATGCCACCATCGCTTCATTGATGGCCGATCTAGAGGACGAAGACTGAAAGCGAACCGAGGCTCAAACTCCCGTTTTGGCTTTTTCGATCCTTCGGTTAGAACCACACCATCATGTCGCACAACACTTTCGGCCATCTGTTTCGTGTCACCACCTGGGGCGAGAGCCACGGGCCTGCTTTGGGCTGTGTGGTGGATGGGTGCCCTCCGGGGCTAAGCCTGACGGCTGAGGATATTCAGGTCTGGCTGGACCGGCGCAAGCCCGGCGGCAGCAAGTTCGTCACCCAGCGCCAAGAGCCAGATGCCGTGCGCATCCTGTCGGGCGTGTTCAGCGATGAGCGCACCGCAGGACAGGTGACCACCGGCACGCCCATCTCGCTGATGATCGAAAATATGGACCAGCGGTCCAAGGACTATTCCGAGATCGCAAGGGCCTTTCGCCCCGGCCATGCCGACCATGCCTATTTCGCCAAATATGGCGTGAGAGACTATCGCGGCGGCGGACGCTCTTCAGCCCGTGAGACCGCAGCCCGGGTCGCTGGCGGTGCCGTGGCGCGCAAAATCCTTGGCGAGGGGGTGCGCATCCGCGCGGCTCTGGTTCAGATGGGACCACATGCCATTGATCGGTCCCGCTGGGACTGGGACCAGTGCGAGCGCAATCCCTTCTGGTGCCCCGATGCCCAGACCGCCGCCCTTTGGGAAGACTATCTGGACGGCGTGCGCAAGGCGGGCTCGTCCATCGGCGCGGTGGTTGAGGTGGTGGCCGAAGGTGTCCCTGCCGGTTGGGGCGCACCGCTCTATGGCAAGCTCGATGCCGAACTGGCCGGTGCCCTGATGTCGATCAATGCCGCCAAGGGCGTCGAGATTGGTGCGGGCTTTAACGCCGCGACCCTTTCGGGCGAAGACAATGCGGACCAGATGCGCATGGGCCCCGATGGCCCGGTCTTTAACTCCAACCATGCGGGCGGTGTGCTTGGCGGCATCTCAACCGATCAGGCCGTAGTGGCGCGGGTGGCGTTCAAGCCAACCAGCTCGATCCTGTCGCCGCGTCAGACCGTCAACGAAGACGGCGACGAGATCGATCTGCGCACCAAGGGCCGCCATGATCCTTGCGTGGGTATTCGCGCCGTTCCCGTGGTTGAGGCCATGACCGCCTGCGTCCTCGCTGACGCCTTCCTGCGCCATCGCGGCCAGACCGGCGGCGGAGCCTTCGTGCCCGGTGGTCAAGGGCGGGTCTGATTTCCCACATCCGTTTTCCCTGCGAAGGCGGGGCAAACGGCGCAGAGGGCCGTAGATGACCCCCTCACCCAACCCTCTCCCCCTGAAGGGGGCGAGGGCTTATCGATTCTAGCCCCCTCCCTGAGGGAGAGGGTTGGGTGAGGGCCTTGTTTTCTTCTTTAAGAAAAAACCCCCCACCCCGGCTTCGCCGGTACTTCCCCCAGAGGGGGAAGATTTCGCTGCAGTGGATCTTCCCCCCTTGGGGGAAGTGGCCCGAAGGGCCGAAGGGGGCCTTGTTTCCACCTTTTCGCCACATAACCAGTTGCAATATACCCCTCCCTTCCTATCTCTCCCCTAAACCGCCAACAGGAGCCATCCCATGATCGAGCGTCGCGCTTTTGAAGAGCTGGGCCATGCCAACCATGGTTGGCTCAATGCCCGTCACCATTTCTCGTTTGGCAATTGGTATGATCCCAACCGCATGGGCTGGGGCGCTTTGCGGGTCTGGAACGACGATGAGATCGCGCCGCAGACGGGCTTTGCCCCTCACCCCCATTCGGACATGGAGATCATCACCTATGTCCGCAGCGGGGCCATCACCCATCAGGACAGTATGGGCAATAGTGGCCGCACCGAAGCGGGCGATGTTCAGGTCATGAGCGCGGGCGCAGGCGTGCGGCACTCGGAATATAACCGTGAAGACGTCACCACGACCCTGTTCCAGATCTGGATCGAGCCCAAGACCCGGGGCGGCGAACCCTCATGGGGGGCCAAGCCCTTTCCAAAGTCCGACCGATCTGGACGATTCGTGGCCCTGGCCAGTGGCTTTGCCGATGATGAGGGAGCCCTGCCGATCCGTGCCGAAGCGCGGGTGCTGGGGGCGACTCTCAAGGCTGGTGAGACGATGAGCTATGAGCTCGGTGCTGGCCGCCACGCCTATTTGACCGTTGCGGCAGGCTCGGTTGAGGTCAATGGCCTGCAACTGAACCCTCGCGACGGGGCCGCTGCGACAGACGAGGCAACCTTGACCTTCACTGCTCACAGCGACGCCGAAATCGTTCTTGTGGATGCCGAATAGGCCACAGCCCTAATCCTTTGACGATGGGGCGGCCACCGCTATGGTGCGGCCAAGTTCAGGCAGGCTCGACCCGCCGCCCTATCGCAAGGATCCGCCCATGACCGGCACAGATTTCGCAAAGCCCTTGGCCGCAGGTGCCCTGCTCGCTGCCCTTCTGACCAGCGTTCCGATGACCGCTCTCGCGGCTCCGGCCAAGGCGGCCGCGACCATCAAGGTCGATGCCAAGCAGTCGGCAGCGGCGCTGGAGATGTACAAGACCTCCATCGGCTATCGCACCGTTCAAGGTCAGGGCCAGATTCCCGCCTATGCGGCCTATCTGAAAAAGGCGCTGATCGAGGGCGGCTTTGCCGACGCCGATGTCACCATCGAAAAGATGGGTGAGACCGCCACCCTGACCGCTCGCTATCGCGGCAATGGCAGCAAGAAACCCATGCTGCTGTCGGGCCATATGGATGTGGTCGAGGCCAAGCCTGCAGACTGGGTGCGTGATCCCTTCACTGCCGTGGTCGAAAACGGCTATGTCTATGGGCGCGGGGCCTCAGACATGAAGTTCGACGTGGTGATGCTGGTCTCCACCCTGATCAAGCTGAAACAGGAAGGCTTTAAGCCGAGCCGCGACATCGTTCTGGCCCTGTCTGGCGACGAAGAGACCGACATGTTCACCAGCCAGGCGCTGGCCAAGCAACTGGTCGGGGCCGAGTTCGCCATCAATGCCGATGCCGGCGGCGGTATGCTCGATGATGCGGGAAAGCCTGTGGTCTATCAGGTGCAGGCCGGTGAAAAGACCTATGCCGACTTTGACATCACCATCACCAATCCTGGCGGCCACAGCTCTCGCCCCGGCGCGACCAACGCCATCTATGATCTGGCCAAGATCATCGACCGCATCGGAGCCTACAGGTTCCCTGCCCAGCCCAACGAGCTGACCGTCGGCTACTTCAAGGCCACTGGGGCCAAGACCCCCGGCCCCATCGGCCAAGCCATGCTGGCCTATGCCAACAATCCTGCCGATACGGCAGCGTCTGATCTATTGTCGGCTGAGCCCGAATATATCGGACAGGTGCGCACCACCTGCGTGGCAACGATGCTGCGCGGCGGCCATGCGCTCAATGCCCTGCCACAAGCGGCCACCGTGTCGGTCAATTGCCGGATTATGCCGGGCGTCTCGATCGCAACCATCAAGGCAACCTTGCAGACCATCATTGCCAATCCGGCAGCGACCATCACCGTTCTGGGCGAACCCGCCGCCAGCGACGCCTCACCCCTTCGCCCGGACGTGATGGGCGCGATCCGCACCGCCATTGACCGCCGCGCGCCGGGCCTTCCCATCGTGCCGCAAATGTCGCCGGGCGCCACTGACAGCCTCTATTTCCGCGCAGCCGGCATCCCCAGCTATGGCCTGTCGGGCATGTTCATGAACCCTGCCGATGACTACGCCCACGGCCTCAATGAGCGCGCACCCGTCGCGGCCATCGATGGCGCACTGGACCAGTGGCACACGGTGATCTCGATCTTGGCGAAGTAGGGCGAAACAAGGCCCCCTTCGGCGCTGCGCGCCACTTCCCCCAGAGGGGGAAGATCAAGAACAACAAATCTTCCCCCTCTGGGGGAAGTACCCGCGAAGCGGGGGTAGGGGGTTTTGTTTTATAAAAACAAACAAGGCCCTCACCCAACCCTCTCCCACAGGGAGAGGGCTTATCGGTTCTAGCCCTCGCCCCCTTGGGGAAGAGGGTTGGGTGAGGGGGTCTTTTGACGCGGTCTAAGGGATGAAAGTTGAAGCCGCGTTCAATCCCCGATAAGCACCGCACAGAGACTTCCCAAGGACCGCCTCATGCCCAATGCCCATCGCAATGAAGATCTCGATCGCGACGCCGATTGGAGCCTTCCGGCATGGCTCTATAACGATCCGGAGTTTTTCGCGGTCGAGATGAAGCGGGTCATGCGGCCCTCGTGGCAAGTGGTCTGTCACATCAGTGACGTGCCCAATATTGGCGACTATCACACCTTCGATTTTCTGGGCGAAAGTATCCTTGTCGTACGCGGCGAGGATCAGAAGATCCGGGCCATGGCCAATGTCTGCCGTCACCGGGGCTCGCGGCTGGTTGATGGCCCATCGGGCTGTGCGCGCAAGCTGGTCTGTCCTTATCACGCCTGGTCCTATGAGCTGGATGGACGCCTGACCGGCGTGCCCATGCGCGGCACCTATCCCAGCCTTGAGATGGAGAAGCTGACCCTCCCCTCCATCGATTGTGAGATTTTTCAAGGCTTTATCTTTGTACGCCTAGAGGGCGACGGCCCCACCGTAGCCGAGATGATGGCCCCCTATCTGTCGCAGATCGAACCCTATCGCTTCGAAGAGATGCGCGCCTTTGGCCGCGTCACCCTGCGCCCACGCCCGGTCAACTGGAAGAATGTGGCCGACAACTATTCCGACGGACTGCATATTAAGGTCGCCCATCCGGGCCTGACGCGCCTGTTTGGTCGCAGCTATGGCGTCGAGGCCGAGCCTTGGGTGGACCGCATGTGGGGCGAGTTGATGGATCGGCCATCGGCCAACCCGTCCGAGCGGATGTATCAGCACCTCTTGCCGCGCGTCGATCACCTGCCCGAAGCCCATCAGAAGCTCTGGCTCTATTTCAAGCTCTGGCCCAATGTCGCCTTCGACATCTATCCCGATCAGGTCGATTTCATGCAGTTCCTGCCGATCTCGCCGACCGAAACCCTGATCCGCGAAATTGCCTATGCCCTGCCCGACGAGCGCCGCGAGATGAAGGCGGCGCGCTATCTGAACTGGCGCATCAATCGTCAGGTCAATGTTGAGGACACGGTCCTGATTGAGCGGGTGCAGCAAGGCATGGCCTCGCCGACCTTTAGCGTTGGCCCGCTGAGCGACACCGAGGTCTGCCTGCGCGGCTTTGGCAAGAAACTGCGCGGCCTGATCCCTGAGGCGCGGCTGCATCAGCCCCCTGCCCCCGGCTGGAGCCACCGTCCCGTCACCCCATCCGTTTCCTGAGCCTAAGAAGAGCCACCATGTCCAAGCCCTATGACGCCCTAATCGTCGGAGGCGGCCACAATGGTCTGACCTGCGCCTTCTATCTGGCCAAGACCGGTCTCAAGGTTCGGGTGCTAGAACGGCGCGAGGTTGTCGGCGGCGCGGCAGTGACCGAAGAGTTCCATCCCGGTTTTCGCAATTCCGTGGCCAGCTATACGGTCAGTCTGCTGAACCCCAAGGTCATTGCCGATATGAGGCTGGCTGAACGCGGCCTGCGCATCATCGAGCGCCCGATCTCCAACTTCCTGCCACAGGAAGACGGCGGCTATCTCAAGCTCGGCGGCGGGTTGGAGCGCACGCAAGAGGAGTTCCGCAAGTTCTCGGCCAAGGATGCCGAGGCATTGCCAGCCTACTACGACATGCTCGATGTGGTGGCCGATGTGCTACGCGATCTGGCCATGCAGACCCCGCCTGATGTTACCGGCGGCCTGCCCGCGCTAATCGCCGCCGCCAGTCAGGGGCGCAAGCTGGCGGGCCTTGGCCTGTCACAGCAGCGCGACGTGCTGGACCTCTTCACCAAGAGCGCACGCACCTTCCTTGATAGCTGGTTCGAGAGCGAAGCGGTCAAGGCCGCTTTTGGATTCGATGCCGTGGTGGGCAACTATGCCAGTCCCGACACCCCCGGCTCAGCCTATGTGCTGCTGCACCATGTCTTTGGCGAGGTGAACGGCAAAAAGGGCGCTTGGGGCCATGCGGTCGGCGGTATGGGCGCCATAACCACGGCCATGCGCGAAGCCTGCGAAGAGGCGGGCGTCGAGATCAGTTTGGAGGCCCCCGTCGCTCAGGTTCTGGTCGATGGCGACCGCGCCGTCGGCGTGCGGCTGGAGTCCGGGCAAGAGCTGTTCGGCACCTCGATCGTGTCCAATGTCGGCCCACGCATGCTCTATGAGCGCCTGATCGACCCATCGGACCTGTCACCAGAATTTCGCCGCCGGGTTTCGGCCTACAAGTGCGGCTCGGGCACTTTCCGCATGAATGTGGCCCTATCAGAGCTGCCCGACTTTACCTGTTTGCCGGGCAAGACCGTTGGGGAACATCATCAGAGCGGCATCATCCTCGCGCCGACCTTGGACTATATGGACCAAGCCTTCATGGATGCGCGCCAGTTCGGCTGGTCTAAAAAGCCGATTGTCGAGATCCTGATCCCCAGCACCGTCGATGACAGCCTTGCCCCTCCGGGCCAGCATGTGGCCAGCCTGTTCTGTCAGCAGTTCGCCCCAGTCCTGCCCGATGGCCGCAACTGGGATGATGAGCGCGAGGCCGCCGCGGATCTGATCATCGACACGGTCAATGACTATGCGCCCAACTTCAAGGCCTCGGTGCTGGGCCGGATGATCCTGTCGCCCATGGATCTAGAGCGTAAGTTCGGCCTGATCGGCGGGGATATCA
>Ga0304730_1001936_pt1 | contig 15220 bp, 11 predicted proteins | sample M_130628_MF_Meta_FD_190474 | JGI IMG/M metagenome (GOLD analysis project Ga0304730, IMG submission 190474) | Freshwater microbial communities from Lake Montjoie, Canada to study carbon cycling - M_130628_MF_MetaG (v2) (version 2) | ecosystem: Environmental > Aquatic > Freshwater > Lake | place...
GAACCAATTTTGTCGAAGCGTTTTCAGATCGTGCGCGCCGCTTTTTTGACGCAAGTCCATGGCGGCGCGCGACTTCCGACAAGTCACCGCAGGCTTAACCGGACAGTACTGGTTTTCAACCTGTGCCGCCCAGTGCCAAACTCCGTCGATCAGAGCGCGTCTTCCGTGCGGAGCGTGACCTCGATCAGTCGCTCCATCACCTCGGCCGGCGACTCGTGCGGGAAGTTCGTGAGCACGACCTCCTTCGCATAGAGCTTGCCGATGTAGCGGCGGTGCCTGGCCGCCGCGGTGCGGCTCGCGAGAAAGTCGCGGTGGGCCGAGTTGATCACGATCTCGTTCCGCGCGGTGTCGTAGCGGCTCCGCCAGGGCTGGCCGTGCTCCGCCTCGAGCCGATACCCGGGCAGGCCCCGGCCACCGGCCGCGTCGGCCAGCGGATCGTCCACGAACTTCAGCTCGACCTGGTCGGTGACCTCGATCTCCCCCTGCCGCGCGATCACGCCCACGGTCACCACGCCGGCCGATGACGAGGCCACGCGGCACGACGAACCGTCGGTCGCGATCGCCGCCGAGCCCGCGACGATCCGCCACGTGAACAACACGCCCCCGGCGAGCGGGATGTCCATGGCATCGCGGGCCGTCGCCGAGAAGAGGCAGGAGTCGCCCGGCTGCCGCCGCGGCGTTCGCGGCGAGATCCGCACAGCGGCGAGCGGCCCGGGGTCGGCCGCGAGCAGCGGCCGCGGGGCCGCGCTGCCGGCCTTTCGCGAACGGCCCTCGCCCTCAGCCGGCAACTCGCCCGCCACCCCGGGCCGGCCCTGCAGCGCGGGGGCCGCCTTCGGGATGTCGAAAAACAGATACTCCTCCGCCGGCAGGTCGGCGAGCGCCGAAGCAAACGCCTTGTGAACCTGCTTGAGCAGCTGCCGGCTCGCCCGCTCGGCCTCGGCCTGCTCGCGAGAGACAAGTGCCTCGCGGATGTCATCTTCGATCACGGCCGCAGCCTCGACGAGCGCGTCGAGCGCGGCATCCGGCACGATGCCCGAGCGGGTGCCTGGCGCGAGCGTGAGGGGCTCGAAGTCGACGAGCCCTTCCAGCCGGCGGTCAGTCCACGGAGCATGCTGGAAGGGGAGAAGCTCGGTGACGTCCTTGAGCACGCGGGTGCCGTCCTTGCAGACGGCGATCCCGGGCTCGCCCGTGGCCTGCTCGCCGCGGACGTACACCTCGACGTTGATGTCGCCCAGCGGCGTCGGATAGCGGCGCGGGATCTCCAGGCGGTCGCCGTCGAACTCCCGGGGCACCACCGGGAGGTGCTTGCGCGAGACGCTGTCGATCACCTCGATCGTGGCCCCCGACCGCCGGATGCGGTCGCGGAGTTCGGCCGAGAGGTAGCGGGCGACCTTCTCGCCGGTGACGAGGTTCTTCGTCGCCTCGAGGAGCGGGCCGACGATCACTCGCGTGCCGCCGGTCACCAGGCGGCTCTTGACGGGACGAATCTCGTACCGTCGCTCGCCGCGGACGAGCCGCAGTTCGCGGAGGCCGGCAGAGCCGCCCGACACCATCCGCAGTTCCTCGCCGAGGCTCCAAAAGGAGAGCAACCCGATGCCAAACTCGCCGTGCACGCCCCGCCGCTGGGCGGCGTCGAGGTGCCGCTTCATCGAGTCACAGAGGTGCGTCGCGATCCGCTCGAAGTCGGGCTCGCCGGATTCGTCAGACGCCACACCGCGGCCATCATCGGCGACCTCCAGGTAGGTCTTGCCCTGCGAGCGGCGGCGGGAGATCCGCACGTGCATGGCACCCGCATCGATCGCGTTCTCCGTGAACTCGCAGATCGCCTTGAGCGGATGCGTCTGCGAGTGGGCGATGATCGTGATCGCGTTCCACTGGTCGCCGATTCGCAGCGTGCCGGTTGTGGATGATGAGGTCTTCATGGGAGCGTCGCGGAGGCTGCTGGAGGGCGTCCGACCGAGTGTACCCACGCACGGGCGGCTGACGACGCGATCATCGAAATGGTGGCGGAGTGCCGCGATCGGACGCGGAAATGAGGCGAATGCCCTGTCCTATTTCGAATCTTGCCCGGCGGCATGGCACGGGGATAGGATCGCACCATGACTACACTTCTGGAGATTAAAGCGGCGATCGAGAAGTTATCGCCCCGTGAATACGCTGACCTCATGGCGATGCTGCATCCGCCGGTCGATGACGAGTGGGATCGGGAGATCAAGGCCGATGCCGCTGCCGGCCGTCTCGACCACCTTGTCGAAGAGGCTCAGGCTGACAGCGCCACCAGCCGGTGCAGGCCACTGGAAGAACTGCTCGCGGAGGACGGCGACGAGGCGTCGCGGTGAGGATACCGAGCGTTGCGAGTCGCCGGTTTTGGCAGGCCTACAGAAACCTACCTCGAGAAATCCGTAAGCAGGCCACAGCGGCGTACCGCAGCTGGCAGTCCGATGCATTTCACCCGTCGCTCCATTTCAAGAAGGTTGGGAACGATCTTTGGAGCGTCCGTATCGGCCGCGCTTATCGGGCACTTGGTCGATTCGAGGGCGACATGCTGGTGTGGATCTGGATCGGAAGTCACGCTGAGTACGACCAAGTCATCCGCTGAGCGTGGATGATCAGCCGTCCGCCCTTGAGCCTGGACGCAAGCCGCAGAGTTCGCGATACATCGCCTCGTGGGCGGCCGCCATCGAGTCGGCGGAATGCCGCTCCCGGGCAAGGGCGTGGCCGTGACGACCAAGGCGGCCGGCGAGCATGTCGTCGTCGAGGACCGCGGTGATCGCACGGGCGAGATCGGCAGGATCGAGCGGGGCGTGCAGGACGCCCGCCTGCTCGGCGTCGAGCAGTTCCGGAAACGCGCCATGGTTCGAGGCCACCACCGGCACGCCCGCCGCAAGAGCCTCGATCGCCGAAAGCCCCTTCGCCTCGGCCCGCGGCGTCGGCAGGGCGAACACGTCGATCGAGCTGAACAGGTCGAGCTTCGCAGCCCGATCAATCTGGCCGAGCCAGCGAAATCGGTCGGCCACGCCGAGGTCACGGGCGAGCGCCAGGCACGAGGCGAGGTAGTCGCGTTCGGTGTCGATGGTCGCACCGGCCGCCACGACCTCCACATTGTGCCGCGCCGCCACCAGCGGCAGCGCCCGCACGAGTTGATCAAGCCCCTTCTCCGGGCAGCCGCGGGCGACGAAGCCGATCGTCTTTCGCCCGCCACGCGCGAGCCGCCGCGCAGAGAGATCTGGTGGCTCGGCCGGAAACGCCGCCAGATCGACTCCGTGCGGGATGACATCGATCCGCTCCCGCGCCACGCCAAGCCGACCTCCCATGAAGCCCGCGTTGAAGTGATTGAAGGCCACGAACCGGTCCACGTCGGCCGCCCGCTCACGGAGCAGGTCGCCGATCCGTGAACGATGCGGCTCGGGGATCGCGTCGATGAATACGTCTTCGCCCGAGAGGCTGCACACAACCCGCGCCCCGGTCGCGTCGCGAATCGACCGTGCGAGACCGAGGAGCAGGACGTTGGAGAGATGGACGACATCAGGCCGAGCCTCGCCGGCGAGCCAGCGGGCGAGCTTCGCGACTTCCTTCCGCTGCCGCCCATGCTCCCCCTCGAGGGTCGAGACGGTGAGCGGCCCGAGGTCGGCCGCCTTCGCGCCGCCGGTGCGGGATGACAACCATTCGAGCAGGGCTCGCGAGTCGAGCGGAGCGTCGAGGAACCTGGGTGTGTGCCGAAACAGGGCCACGTGCTCCTGCAGCCAGACGTTTACGCCCCCCATCACGACCGTCCGCTCAGCGATGTTTTCCTCGTCGGTGGTGGTGGGTACGAACGCCGGCACGAGGATCGCGTCGCCGCCACGGGCTCGCAGCGCCCGCACGAGCGCGTTGTCGTGAAGGCACGAGCCGCAGATGCGGCCGCCAGCCCCAGCGGTGATGTGGACGATTTTCATCCCTGACATGGTAGCCGCAGGTTTTTCCGGTGGTGGGCACAGGTTGAAAACCTGTGCTACGCATTCCCGTAGCCGCAGGTTGGCAACCTGCGGGGAAACACGGCACAGGTTGCCAACCTGTGCTACGGATTGAAGTAGCGCAGGTTTTTAACCTGCGGGGTACCACCGTCGGCATCGCTTCCGGTGCAGGTTACCAACCTGCACCTACGTGGGACCAAGCATCGAACCGCCAACCTGCACCTACGACGGGCGGCCTTCGAGATGGATGAGCACCTGCGCGAGATCGGCGGGCGTGATCCCGCTCACGCGACCGGCCTGCCCAAGCGTTCGCGGCCGGATCCGCGCGAGCTGCTCGCGGGCCTCGGCGCGGAGATGCCGCACGCCTGAGTAATCGAAACCGTCGGGGATCGGCCGCTGGGCGTGCTTCCGCTGCCGCTCGATCCGCTCGCGATCGAGGGCGATGTAGCCGGCGTAGCGGATGTCGTTCTCGATCTGCACCGCCGCCTCCCGCGACACGGCAGCGAGCGTCGGCGCCGCCTCGACCGCATGGGCCCAGGTGAACTCCGGCCGCTTGAGCAGGTCGACGAGCAACGTGCCCTGCTCGCGGGTGGCCGCGAGCACCGCCAGCGTGGCCTCGATCTCGGCCGTCTTGGCGGCGAGCCGCTCGAGCCGGTGCGGCTCGGCGAGGCCGTGACGGTCCGCCACGGGTGTGAGCCGCCGGTCAGCGTTGTCGTGCCGCAGCGCCAGCCGGTGCTCTGCGCGGCTCGTGAACATCCGATAGGGCTCGTCCACGCCGCGGGTCACGAGATCGTCGACCAACACGCCGATGTAGGAATCCTCGCGCTCGAGCACGAGCGGCTCGCGGCCGGCGGCGGCGAGTGCCGCATTCGCTCCCGCCACGAGCCCTTGGGCGGCGGCCTCCTCATAACCCGTCGTACCGTTGATCTGGCCCGCGAAGAACAGGCCCTTGGCCCGCTTGCTCTCGAGCGTGGCGAGGAGCTGGTCGGGCGGGCAGTAGTCGTACTCGACGGCGTAACCGTAGCGCATGATCACCGCCCGCTCCAGGCCCGGCACCAGCCGCACCATCGCGTCCTGGACGTCGCGGGGCAGGCTCGTGGAGATCCCATTGACGTAGATCTCGCGCGTGTGCCGCCCCTCGGGCTCGAGGAAGAGCTGGTGGCTCTCCTTGTCGGCGAAGCGAACGACCTTGTCTTCGATGCTCGGGCAGTACCGCGGCCCCCGCGACTCGATCTGGCCGGTAAACATCGGCGCGCGGTGGAGGTTGGCCCGGATGAGGTCGTGGATCTCGGGCGTCGTCCGCGTGATCCAGCAGACCATCTGCTCGCGGTCGATCGAGTCGGTGAGGAAAGAGAAGGGCTGTGGCTCGGCGTCGCCCGGCTGCACGTCGAGCTGCGCGAAGTCGATGCTCGTGGCCGAGAGCCGACAGGGCGTGCCGGTCTTGAAGCGGTCGACCGCGAGGCCGAGCCGGTGGAGCGCCGCCGAAATGCCCGACGTGGTGCCCTCCCCTGCCCTGCCGCCGGTCGTCTGCGCCTCGCCGGTATGCATCACCGCCTGGAGGAACGTGCCGGTGGTGAGCACGACCGCCGCAGCGCGATACTCGGCGTCGCCGCGAACCCTCGCGCCCATCACCCGCCACGCGGGAGCCGCCACGCCGTCGCCCGCGAGCGGCTCCACGAGGAGTTCTTCGACGGTCTCCTGCCGCAGGTCGAGGTTCGGTGTCTCCTCGACGAGACGCTTCGCCTCCATCTGGTAGAGCTTCTTGTCGGCCTGGGCCCGCGGCCCGTGCATCGCCGGCCCCTTCGAGCGGTTGAGCACGCGATACTGGATGCCGGTGGCGTCGATCGCCCGGGCCATCACGCCGCCGAGGGCATCGACCTCGCGGACGAGTTGTGCCTTGCCGACCCCGCCGATCGCCGGGTTGCAGCTCATCTGGCCGACGGTGTCGCAGTTGGTCGTCAGCAGGGCCGTCCGGGCGCCGAGCCGGGCCGCCGCGCAGGCCGCCTCCACGCCGGCGTGTCCGGCCCCGATCACGAGCACGTCATATTGATAGATGCAGCCCATGGTGCGAGTGTAGCAACGGGGGTAAAGCGCATCGGACGTTGCCTGCGGTTCAGGAAGCCGACCGGCCGTAAGGCCGCGGGCCCAAGGCGAACCGGGGAGACACACAGGTTAAAAACCTGTGCTACCGGTGGGAGCGAGGGGCTGCCCGTGCCCGGGAGCCGGCGTTGCTGACAAGCGGAGCCATGGATGGCGGAGCGAAGTCAGCATCGAGCGAGCGAAGCCCAGGATGGGCGCAGCGAGCGTCCGGCGACGGGCATGGGCAGCCCCTCACAATCGCCTCGTGCGGCTGCGCGGCGATACCATGGGTGGACGATGACATCTTCACAACGACTTTTCGTGCCTGTGGCAATAGCCGCACTGATGCTGCTGATGCCGCTGATGCCATCGGCGACTGCCGACAACGTGTCGATCAACGCCCGATCGTTCGTCGTGGGTGACGCGCGGATCGATGTCGTCACCACCGTGTTTCCGGCGACCACCGACCCGTTGAAGGTGGCCTTCGTGAGTGTGCACGACGACGAAGAGACCGCGGTCGAGGCCGCCGGCGACGTGCTCCGCGAGCGTGGTGGACGACTCGTTGAACTGCGGCACACCGGCGACCGCGAGGTGGCGTTTCGGCTCGGCGGCACGGAGTACCGCATCGATCCCAATCGCATCTTCACACCCGCGGGCCGTAGGGCCACGCTCACCGCTCTTTCCACCTGGTCGCAACCCGCCGACGACGTCGTGGCCGCCTTCGCCGACGAACTCCTCTCGACGCTCGCGATCGACGACGTGGACGCGATCGTCGCCCTCCACAACAACACGCCCGATCGCTACACGGCGGCCAACTATGCCCCCGGTGGTTCGCTCGAGGCCGATGCCGCGCGAGTGAGCCTGCGACCCGGCGGCGACGCCGACGACTTCTTCTTCGTAACCGACGCCGGACTGTTCGACGCGATCGCCGGCCGCGGCCACTCGGTGATCCTTCAAAACGAGGCCACCGTGGCCGACGACGGATCGCTCTCGGTCTGGTGCGGGCGGATGCAGATCCCCTACGTGAACGTCGAGGCGGAGCACGGCCATCGCACGGAGCAGGCCGCGATGCTTCGCGACCTCATGGCACTGCTTGCGAGGCACCATCCTCAGCGCGGCCCACGAACCGTCGCGACGCCGCCGCCGGGTTGCGATCTCGTCGACCTCGCCGACATCGACGCGTCGTTCGTGCTCGACAACCGCTACGCCACCACCGACAACGTCACGGGCATCCGACTCTACCCCGCCAACACCATCTACCTGGAGCGGTCGGCCGCAGAACGGCTCGCACGAGTGCAGGCCTCGCTTCGCGGGCAAGGACTCGGCCTGAAGGTGTTCGACGGCTACCGGCCGCTCGCCATCCAAAAAGCCCTCTGGGAAGTGAAGCCCGACCCGCAATACGTGGCCGATCCGGCCATGGGCTCCCGGCACAACCGGGGCTCGGCCGTGGACGTCACGCTCGTTGACGCAGAAGGCCGCGAACTACCCATGCCGTCGGCCTTTGACGAGTTCAGCGAGCGGTCGCACCTCGCCTTCATGGATACGGCCAGCGATGTACTCGCCAACCGCGAGACGCTCCAGAAGGCGATGCGATCTGAGGGCTTTCTACCGCTGGCCACGGAGTGGTGGCACTTCGACGCGCCCGGCTGGCGGGCCTTTCCCTTGATGGATGCCAACCCCTACTCGGAGCCACTGTTCCCGGACAGCCGACCGAAGAAGGAGTCGCCGTGAGGATCCCCAGAGCCCTGCGACCCGCGGTCGCCTGCGCCGCGATCCTTGTCGCCGCGGCCGCCACCGCCGCCGACGCGATCGTTGCGATCGAGGGCTGCACGCTGGTGCCGGCGGAGTGGGCCGATGGCGACAGTTTTCGCGTCCGCACCCCGGCCGGCGAGGAGCACACCGTGCGTCTCTACGGCGCCGATTGCCTGGAACACCACGTGAACGACGAGACCGACGCCCGCCGGCTGCGGAGCCAGCGCCGCTACTTCGGGATCGCCGAAGCGGGATCCGACACCGCCGCGTCGATCGAGTTCGCGAAACGACTCGGGGCGGAGGCGACGGCCGAGACCCGGCGGCTGCTCGCCGAGCCCTTCACGCTGCACACGAGCTTCGCGGACGGCCGCGGCGACGCCCGGTTCAAGCGGATCTATGGCTTCGTGACCGACGCCAAGGGCCGCGACCTTGCCGAGCAGCTCGTCTCGAAGGGCCTGGCTCGGGCCTTCGGCGTAGCGCGGGGCACGCCAAAGGGCGATTCCGGCGACGAGTATCGCGAACGACTCGCCGATCTGGAACTCCAAGCCGCATCGCGACGACTCGGCATCTGGGCGCACACCGACTGGGACAAAATGCCTGCGGAGCGGCGGATTGAACGGATGGAGGAGCGGGAGCTCCGCAACGCGATCGATGGCACCGGGCCGCCACCCGCGGACTTCGTGCTCGATCCCAACACCGCCTCGCGAAACGATCTCATGCGACTCCCCGGCGTGGGCGAGGCGCTCGCAAACCGGATCATGGAGCGGCGGCCCTACCGCCGCGTCGTCGATCTCCTCGACGTGGAAGGCATCGGGCCGGCGAAGTTCCGCGAACTGAAGGGGATGCTGCGAATCGAGGCACCTGCGCCCTGAGCGAATCAGCCGATGGGGGTTCGGAGGGGCATGAAGGTAGTTGCGAGCGGGAGGCCGAAAGGCACACAGGTTAACAACCTGTGCTACGGGCGGAAGGCGGAAAGGCACACAGGTTGACAACCTGTGCTACGAGAGGCAGCGAGGGGCTGCCCGTGCCCGAGAGCCGGCGTTGCTGGTCGAGCGCAGCCACGATGGCGAAGCGAGAGCAGCATCGAGTGAGCTGAGGGCAGGATGCCCGAGGCGAACGTCCGGCGACGGGCATGGGCAGTCCCGAGCGGGAGGTAGCCCAGGAAGGCACACAGGTTGAAAACCTGTGCTACAGCCAAGACACAGACACAGGTTGACAACCTGTGCTACGGGCGGAAGGCGGGGGCCCGTTCGGCATCGTTACGCCGCCGCCCGTTGCCGCGGCGCCGCGAGCTTGAAGAGCGCGAAGAGGTCGTCCGCCGTCAGCCCCGCCGACGCGGGCTCGCCGGCCTGCGAGAGGATCGTCTCGGACAGATCCCGCTTGCGGCGAAGCACCTCGTCAATCCGCTCCTCGATCGTGTCCACGGAGAGGAACCGCGTGACGGTCACCGCCCCGGCGGCGCCGATGCGGTGAGCCCGGTTGATCGCCTGATCCTCGACGGCCGGGTTCCACCAGCGGTCGAAGAGGAAGACGTACTGCGAGAACTGCAGATTCAGGCCCACGGCCCCGGCCCCATACGACAGCAGCAGCACCGAGTGCTTCTTCTCGTTCTTGAAACGCTGAATCGTCTGGTCGCGGGCCACCGTCGACATCCCGCCGTGGTACTGCAGCGCCCCGAACCGCTTCAGACTTCCCTCGAGCCGGCCAAGCGTCTCGACCCACTGGCTGAAGACAAGGGCCTTGCGGCCGCTGGCCTGCACCTCCTCCAACTCCGCCTGAAGGCATTCGAGCTTCGCACTCTCGCCCGTTGCGGTATCGAAGTTGCAGATCTGCTTGAGCCGAAGCACGAGTTCGAAGACGTGCTGGATCGTGGCCTCGCGGCCCATGTCAGCCAGCCGCAGCACTCCCTCCTCCTCGGCCCGGCGGTAGGTTTCCCGCTGCTCGGCGCCCAGCTCGATCCGCTCATCGCGGTTGAGCCGCGGCGGCATGTCCTTGAGCACCTTGTCTTTCGTCCGCCGGAGAATGTGGTCGGAGACCGCCGCGCCCATCGCCTTCGGCGTCATTCGCTCGCTGATCTGCCCGGGGGCCACGAACTCGAACAGACCGACGAGGTCGTCGGCGCTGTTCTCGATCGGCGTGCCAGTCAGCGCCCACGAGCGGCGGCGGTCGAGCGAGCGGACTGACTGGTTCGTCTGGCTGGCGCGGTTCTTGATCCGCTGGGCCTCGTCAAGGACCACGAGGTCGAACGACAGACCGAGTTCGGCCACCAGGTCGCGGTCGCGGACGAGCACCTCGTAGTTGGCGAGCTTCACTGGCACGTCGGGCAGGCTCCACTGCCACCGCCGCCGCGGCTGGTCGCCCTCGATCACGGCCACGACGAGTTCCGGCGCCCAGTCAGCGAGCTCGCGGGCCCAGTTGGAGACGAGCCCCTTCGGACAGACGACGAGCACGCGACGGGCCTCACCGCTCCGCACGAGCAGTCGGATCGACGAGATCGCCTGCATCGACTTGCCGAGCCCCATCTCGTCGGCCAGCACGGCGGAGTGCCGCGGCACGAGAAAGGCCATGCCGTCGAACTGAAACGGGAACGGCTGTCGCGGAAACTCGAGCTTCCCCGCGTGCAGCATCGTCTCAAGGTCAGGCTGGAGCAGGTAGAAGAACTTCTCGGAGAGCTTGACAACGTCTCGCGGCGGCGCGATCCGCGTCCGCCGCGCGGCCGCCGACTGTGGCGCGGCATCGACCGTGGCCGCCTCGGTGGGCTCAGCCGGTCGCGCGACCCGAGGCGGCGCGGCCGGTGCCGCGACCTGGGCGGGTGGCGCGAACCGGTAGCTCGTCACCTTCGGTCGCGTGAAGCCGAGATCGACGCGAACGACCGCCGGCGGCGCTCCGGCGACCGGCAGCCGCAACGCAGGCGGCCGTGAAATCTGCAGATCACCCCACGGTAGGACGAGGCACGGCCCGATCGCCAGATCGGCAGCGCGAATCGATCGCACCGAGTTCACGGGTTTGTCGGTCATGCCATGCCTGTTCGGTCCACGCCCCCGGGGGCGGTTGAAAACGTCAGTGCCGCTGTGCCTCCTCGATCGCGGCGCGGATTCGCTCGAAGGGCTCACGAAGATCGACGGCCTCGGCCAGCGTAGCGAGCCGATCGCGGATCAGGGCCTCGTCGGCGGGATCGCCAGCGTGCGTGGTGACGTGCGACTCGCCCACCGCAAACCCTGCCGCGAAAGACTCGCCGTCGAGCGGCCGCACGAGCACCACTGGCAGTTTCGTGTGCGGGCGGACGTGGAGCATCCCGTCGTGGTCGGTGAGCACGATCGTGGGCGAGGCCTTGCTCTCCGCGAGCAGCGCGCCGCCAATCTGCTGGCCGTGAAGGTGGCCGTGGAGCGTGGAGCCGTAGAGGATCTGCTGCGCGCGGCTCACCTTCACCGGTGCGGTGCAGTGAAACTCCACCGGCCGGCCGACCGCGTCGACCACGAGGTAGCCGCCGAACAGTCCGTGCAGCGGCGAATCGACCGCCGTGAGGAACCCGAACACCGCACCGTCGCCGCCTGGCTCCGCCTGCTGCTGCATGCCCGCCTCACCCCCTCGCCCCGCCGCGGCCGCCTTCCCTGGCGCCGCGCAAGGCTTCCCATCCATCGGGCGTCCCCGCCGTTCACTTGAACAGCCGCAGTCCATCGGGCCGACGACCCTCTGATTCAAGGGCCCAGAAGCGGCTGCCAAGCTGGGCAAACCCTGCCGATGGTGCCGGCGACGGCGGTCGAGCCGTGGAAAACAGGCCCACTCGCGCCTACGATAGGAGGCTGGTGCGGATGCTTCCGACCCCGCATCCCCCTCAGGATGGGACACCCATGAGCGACGTTCCGCCGATCTTCAGTCAGTTCGACATCTCGGCCGGCACGGTCGCCGCGGGGAATCGTCAGGCTGTCAGCGGCGATCTGGCCGAGACGAACCGATTGCTCCATGACCTCGTGATGGCGCAGCACAGGTCGAACGAGTTGCTCGTCGAACTGGTCAACCAGGTGTCGCAGCAACAGCGACAGCGAATGGCGGAACTGAAGGCCTGGAAAGAGGCCAACCCGCAGCTCGCCAAGGCATGCCGCCATGCCGCGGAGTCGCTCTCGAAGGTGCACACCGAGTTCTTGTCGAGCCTCGCCCAGGAGGCCGCCGACAACGCCGACGGCTTCTCCGACAGCGAGTACGCCCTCGGAGAGTTCATCGATCGCTACGGCCCCCGCCTCGCCCACTTCAATGGCGTGCTCCAACTCTTCGCACAGCTCGGCGCACCGCTGCCGCAGCCAGAAACCCCTGCGGACGGCTGATCGTCTACGACCTGCCGCACCCTCCTTCGCGGCCCCCGCCCCCCTCCAGGAATCCGCCCATGTCAGGTGCCCCATCCGCGCAGGAAAAGCCCTCGGTGTTCGAAGTCGCCAGCGACGAGGCGGTGAAGCAGGCCCGTGCGAATCTCGACGCCCAGACCGTCGAGATGATGGCCTGGCACTTCCACGACTCGACCGGCTGCCCGTTCTGGCTCGAGTATGCGAAGAGCCTGCCGTTCAATCCGCTCACCGACGTGAAGTGCTTCGACGACCTCAAGAAGTTTCCGCCCTTCGAGGACGAGTGGCTTCGCGGCGGCCCGGTCCGCCGCTGGGTGCCGAAGGGGCTCGCCGACCAGCCGATCTATGTCTTTGAGACGGGAGGCACGACGGGCGTGCCGAAGTCACGGGTCAACTCTCGCGACTTCCGCACCGACTACGAGATGTTCAGCGACACGCTTCCCGAGAAGTATTTCCCGCGGGGCGCCAACTGGCTGATGCTTGGCCCCTCGGGCCCGCGACGGCTGCGGCTCTCGATCGAGCATCTCGCCCAGCACCGTGGCGGCATCTGCTTCTGCGTCGACCTCGACCCCCGCTGGGTGATCAAGCTGATCCAGAAAGGCTGGATGGAGCACCTCGAGGCCTACAAGCAGCACTGCATCGATCAGGCGATCACCGTCCTCGAGGCGGGCCACGACATCCGCTGCATGTTCACCACGCCGAAACTCCTCGAGTCTCTCGCCCTGGCGCTCGAGAAGAAGGGCACCACGATCGGCAAGGCGGGGATCACCGGCATCTTCTCGGGCGGCACCGAGTTCACGCCGCAGTGGACGCGGTTCGCGGTCGAGGAACTGCTCGACGGCGCCTTCATGACGCCCACCTACGGCAACACGCTGATGGGCTTGGCAGCAAGCCGCCCCGTTGTGCCGGCCGACGGCTACACGATCGCCTACTACGCCCCGCAGCCGCGGGCCGTGATCGAGGTGGTCGATTTCGATGACCGCGACCGCGTCGTCTCCTATGGGGGCACGGGCCGCGTCCGCCTCACCACGCTCACGAAGGAGACCTTCATCCCCGGCTTCCTGGAGCGGGACGAGGGCGAGCGCGAGCGACCCTACGCGAAGTATCCGTGGGACGGCATCAGTGGCGTCCGCCCGTTCCGCGAACTCGCGGCCACGACCACCGTGGGCGTGTACTGAATACACGGCTGGCACGGCCATCCTGGCCGTCCAGCCTGAGGTCGGCCGCGGCGAACTCCGAGGGTTCACTGGGCGTTTGCGCAACCCGGCTTCGGGCTACCCGTTCCCCGTCGCCGGACGTTCGCTGCGCCCATCGTGGCAATCCTGTTCGGCACGGCAGATACAGGATCGGTCGACCAGCGTCTGGCCTGCCTCGGCGCTCCCCCGTAGCACAGGTTTTCAACCTGTGTCAGTCCACCGCAGCGGCTCGGGGCTACCCACGCCCTCTCGCCGGACGTTCGTCTCGGCCCTCCAGGCCTCGACTCTCTGCATGTCCGCTGCGCTTCGCCGGGCACCGATCCGCCGCAGGCGGATTGGTCGTGGCTGCGCTTGCTCCCATAGCCCGCTCGAGGGCATGGGCAGCCCCTCGCTGAGTTCGCGCCTTAGCTGCGCAGCATCAAACCCCACATGCAGATAAGGCCGTGGCTTCGCCTGCGCGGACTACTTCCGTGATTTGATGAAGGCCTCGAGTTCCTTGAGGCTGGCGAGGCCGATGAGCTCGTACCAGACCATCTGGTATATCGCCCGGTTCGGCCTCTCCCCGGTGTAGATCAGGATCAGCATGCAGACGATCATGGCTGCGGAGCACGCCATCGCAATGTGGCCCCTGCATGCCGCGGTAGCTCTCGTGCGGCTTCACCGCCACGCAGATCAGTCGTACGGGGTGGTCGGGGCGTGTGCGGTGCCGCGACTTCCAGCCCAACTCGACGATCTCGTCGCTGATCACACCCGCGGCATGATCGGCTTCCATCAGTTCGTTGGCCTGCGTGACCGTGGCTGCGATCTTGTCTCGCACCCGGCAGACATAGCTGCTGCCCTTGGAATGAACTACGTTCCAGAGCCCGAACTTGGCGTATCCCCGATCAAGGACGTAGCAGCGATCGGCTTCGATTGTCCGCTCCAGAACCGCGCGCTCGTCGGCATCTCCCTTCGTGTTCGCCGACGTCGCGTCGATCCGCACGGCCTTGCCGCTGAGCACCTCGAAGTGCGTATGTAACCGGTAGGCCGAGAGATGCTTGCCGTCGGCCTTGGGCGTCCAGGAGAGCTCTGCTACACGCTTGACCGTCTCGATCACGGTGCCGTCTACGGCCGTGATCGGTTGGCCTACCGCCGCGAACCGTGAACTCGGCTTGCTTCGTATCGTGTGGCCAAGCTCAACGGCGATCTCCTTGAGCGGCGCAGGGTCGAAAATCGCCACCGACTCTGACAGGGACCCCAGGGATGCCCGGTTTACGCCGAGCCGCTTGCGGACCTTGTCGAGGGCGCAGGCCCGCTGGAGGTCACGCAGGCTCTCGATTACCGGGCTGAACAGCGACATGAGGATCAGTGCGCAGTACTGATCCATGAACAGCCGGCGATTGCCGGCTCTGTCGCGTTCCGTGCCCACCTTGCGGAGTCGCGAGAGGAGAGGACGGATCTTTCGCAGGCACTTCAGTCCCTGCACGTCCTGATCACGAATCTCGCGCTTCCTGCTCGTGGCCATGACGGGCACGATACCGTCGCCAGGGCGAGGGCGCAACTCGCCGCAACTTGCCTAAAGCATCCCGTCGATACTGCGCAAATCCCGTGCCGAACAGGATTGCCATCGTGGGCTTCGCTCGCTCGGTGCTGACTCGCGTTCGGCATCCTGCCTGCGCTCGTCAGCAAACGCCAGCTCTCGGGCACGGGCAGCCCCGAGCTCACCCATGCCTCTGCAATTCCGGAACGGGGAGCCGCCGCGACGCGATCGAGCGGCCGCCGAGTTACCGCAGCTCCGGCCCGCGCGGGTCGCGCTTCCACGACACCGCGTAGCGCTCCAGGATCGACTTCATCCAGCCGTCGTAGACGCTCCGGGTGTCATCGTCGGCTACCGTTGCGAGTCGCCGAGGATCCTGCGACGAGG
>Ga0304730_1001939_pt1 | contig 15213 bp, 14 predicted proteins | sample M_130628_MF_Meta_FD_190474 | JGI IMG/M metagenome (GOLD analysis project Ga0304730, IMG submission 190474) | Freshwater microbial communities from Lake Montjoie, Canada to study carbon cycling - M_130628_MF_MetaG (v2) (version 2) | ecosystem: Environmental > Aquatic > Freshwater > Lake | place...
ACCTATGACTGGATCGGTGAAAACACCCCCTAAAACCATCCAAAACATGGTCAAACCGGTACCCGCTAGCGGTGCGGTGGGGGACCCCCCAAGATAGTTGGGCGTCCACCAGGCGAACCCCTTGTTCGTCACCATCAAGTCCCACAAATCCTTTGCCTTGGCGTAGTTAGCTAAAAGCTCCTGATTGGAGGGTCCACTCCCCAGCCAACCCGCAAAAAGCATCCCTAAAAGTACAAAGAAAATCACCGCCTCGGCGGAGAGGCTAAATTTCTTAGAACCCTTGGCCATGAAGTATTTACATTAACGTTTTATAGGGGTACCGCAATCCAAAATAGCCCAACGAGAAGTCACTTCGATCCCTTTTAAGTTGGGCGCAGAATTAGATCGGATAGTTTTGATAAGGAAATGCAAAAAAACAAACCGCTTCTAACGAGGGCTAAACAACAGCCATCCAACTGGATCTCTCAATGGACTAACCCAACTTACATGAAACTTTTGAAGCAATTTTTTCCTTTTTTCATTGTGACGACAGCTTGGGCTCTCTTATACCTGCCAAACCTAAGGACCAATCCCAAGTGGTACGGGGATGAAACACTCATCCACGACACCGCCAGAAACCTTTTTCAGGGTATCCCCTCAAACTTTGGACTATGGAACACCTTTTGGCATCCCCACTACCCTTATCAACCTCTCTATACTTGGATTTGCGGCGTCTTTGCCTTCATAAGCTCAGGAGACATCTGGGGTTCCCGATTCTTTAACGTTCTCTTGGGACTGGCCTCTGCCGTCTCCATCTATTCACTAGGCAAGAAAGTCTTTGGTGTCGGAGCCGCCCTTTTTTCCTCCCTGATGTTCCTAACCTACCAGCAATCCATCATACATTTCCGTATGTCCTACGCCCACAACGGAGCTGCCCTCGGAAACCTCCTACTCGTGCTTTACCTCCTTCAACCCGCCAACTGGCGCAACGACATCCGGGGGGGGCTGGGCCTCGCACTATCAGCCGGATCGCATCCCTTGTTTATCCATACCGCTATCGCCGCTTGGTTGACCCGTATTCGCAATCCAAAATCTTGGATTCCCCTGTTTTTTCCGGCAGGAATCTATCTTTTGGTCAGTCTTGGCCTGATTTATCTGCGTTTTGGGTCTTGGCTAGGCGAAGATTTAAAGCATCTTTTTGATTCATACTCAACTCGAGGGGAGCAGGACGCATCTGGCTTGCTGGCCGCACTAAATAACTTCACGCAGTTTACCCTACAGGATCCTTATCATCTATTTATGCTGATCGGGCTTTTACTTTGCATTAACAGACGATGCTACCCCATCGCACTAGTAGGCCTATTTGTCACATTTATGCTGGTGAAGAACCGTGCAAACCTGATCATATTTTATTATCAAGCGATCGTGATTCTACCTGTAATGACCCTCGCTTGGGCAAGGTGGTATGAGTTGGCACAACTGATATTTGGTCGAGCCTTTCAATTACCCAAGGGGATCCTTGTCCTCTGGGGTATTCCCTTATTTCTCTTTTTTACCAACCTTCCTCCTTGTTGGTCGGACCAGCTCACACCCAGAAACCAATACTGGGTAACGCAGGACACTCACGAAGTGGACTCATGCGCCGATTGGATTAACCAAAGGGTTCAAAAGGATGATTTTGTGGCTGCCAATCCAAACATCGCATGGCTACTCAAGGCAAGAGTCGCCCCCTACCTTCAGATTATAACCTGGTATGGAGACACAACCCAAGGTTACGAAAATGGGAACAAACAGGAAAGGTTCCGCTATGAGTGTTCCCTGGAAAAGGCGCGCTACGCTGTGATTGGCGACATCGATCAGAGATGGACATTTGGAGAACCGAATGCAAATAAACTCGTAGAACTCCTGCAAACCAACCGTTGGCCAGTTGTCTGGAAGGGAAATTATTACCTTGTCCTTGCTAATCCAGCCTATCTTCCATAGAACCCCAACTTGAAGATCACTGTTTTCATTCCCACATTGAACGAGGAGATTGGTCTCCAGCAACTATTACCAAGGATCATTCAGCAAAAGCCGGATCAAATCATAGTTTCTGACGGCAACTCAACAGACAAGACGTGCGAAGTTGCCAGATCTCTGGGAGTCGAAGTCTATGTGCAAAAACAAAAAGGCATCCGGCATGCCTACATGGAGGCATGGCGCCTAATACGCGGAGATTGGGTTGTAACGTTAAGTCCAGACGGCAACTGTGTGCCCGAAGATATTCCCAAACTTGTAAAACATATGAGCGAAGGCAATTGGGATATGGTGATCGCATCGCGTTATTTCCAAGGACAGAAGAGCGAGGACGATGACTTGATAACGGGATTCGGAAACTGGCTTTTCACCCGCACTGTGAATCTTCTTTTTGGCGGAAGGTACACGGATGTCATGGGAATTTACCGGATCTACCGCACAAGCCTGTTTACGGAGCTTGGTCTAGACCAGAACTCCTCATATATATTCCCCGAGTCCGTTTTTCATACCGTTATTGGAATTGAGCCCCTTCTCTCCGTACGTGCCCTTGCCTATGGCAAAAGAGTCTCTGAAATCGGCTCTCCAGAACCTGCCAGAATCGGAGGAGAAAGAAAGCTTCAGATTATCCGCTGGGGTGGCGCCTACTATTTGCAGTTTTGGATGGAGTATTTTCGCAAATTAACCCGTTGCAGCCTCTAATCTCCAAGGATTTTTCTTCGTAACTTGACCCGGCTCATCGCCTCCACATTTCGCCTTTCCTCGGATCCAAACTTAGCTTCAATGAGCTTCAGAAATGGCGGATGAGTAAAGTAGGCCTGCCAGGCCTGATCACGGAATCGCAATACTTCGGTCGCCGAAAGGTGTTTCGTCGGTAATGGTAAGGACTCGTACGAAAGAAAGGCAAAACCCTCGGGGGAGTCCGGCAGCTTCCAGCCCATATCTTTTGCGGTGATATACAAAGGACTGCCCGGCAGAGCCTGACACGGATACATATTCACCATTTCTGTGCACAGCTCCAGTGCGAGGTCAAGGGTCTGCTGCATGGTCTCCATCGTGTCGTCGGGAAAACCGAATATGTAGTTGGAAATTACATTTAAACCGGATCCCCTCACCTCCCGAATGACCTCGCGGATGTTCACATCTTTAAAAGATCCTTTCGAAACCTCCTTGCGAACCATCTGATTTCCCGCCTCCACCCCCAAGGCCAACCAACCGATTCCTGCACGTTTAAAGAGATCCAGAAACTCCTTTCTCACCGTATCAACCCTCGAATAGGACCACATCCTGAATTTCAGACCCCGATTGATGATATTCTCAAGAAGAGGCTCATAATAGCGCTTATCCAAGAAAAACATCTCATCCGAAATACGCACCGTTTCCACTCCATATCCCGCGAGTTTTTCGAATTCTTTGGTGATGAATTCCGGTGACCAATAGCGCATGTTCCGGGAATTTGCGGAAACAACCCGGTCAGAGTTATCCACCCGATTGACAATATTGATCATGCAAAAGTCACAGGCAAAACGGCACCCAAGGGATGTGTAGATCGCCGCAAAGGGGGTTCGCTTCTGATGGCTGAACTCAGCATGCCAGAAATGTGCGCGATATAGATCAAAGGGCTTTTGGTCGTAAGGCAGAAGATCCCACGCATAACCGGGTAAATCGTGGTCCATCCGTTCTTGCGAAACGACCGGTTGTGGCTCATGAATCACCAACACCCCATTGTTTTTACGACCAATCCCCTTGACCTGGGAAATACGATCTTCAAGGTTGGTCGCAAGAAGGTTATGTAAAGCGTAAACACCCTCATTAAGTAAAACAAAATCCACCCAGGGCAGGGCCAATACCTCCTTGGGAAGCGCGCTGGTATGAGACCCCACAAAGCATGTCTTCATTTCAGGAGCGGTTTTCTTAAGAGCGCAGGCCACACGACTTCCCCCGATCATATTGGTGGTGCCTGAGTTAGGGTTCTGGCCGTAAACCACAAATACCACCAATCGTGGATTGGCGTCCTGGATCCGCTTCAAGGCATCCAGATCAGAAAGGCGTTCAGCGGTTTGATCGAGGATGCCGACACCATAACCCTTGGCACGGCATGACTGCGCAAGCAAAAGAGACCACGTCGGTGTCTCAATGGCTGCATAAAGCTTCCCTAGATCCTGATAGGCGACACCCGAGGAATCTGCCTCCACAAAAAGCACATCCATCCGGCGACCAGAGCTTTTACTCATGCTAGATGGAGCTTAAGAATCCGGTAAGCTCCCTGATCCGATTCAAACTTAGTGAGGGGTAGTTGCCGAGATAGTAACCATAAAAATGAATATGATCGATTTCCGGATATTTTTTATATTCATCGGGATATAGCTTTCTGAGATAAGGTTGCCGAAGCTGATTACCCCCACCTGAACTACCTCTTCGGTGCTCAATCTTAGCCTCCCGCATGGCGATTTGTAATCGATCGCGATAATCGGGATCTGCCTCTTTTAGGATCAAGGTGAAGGCATAGTTACTGCTTCCCTCAACCGCAAAGTCGACTCGAAATCTTTTCGCATCCAATCCCTCAAGAAAGGCGAGTAAATTACGAGTGCGCAGCTGATTGTTGGCATCCAAGCGGGAAAGTTGGGATCTGCCAAGCACGGCATTCATTTCCGTGCTCCGAACGTTGTAGGAGGGATAGGCAAATATAAAGTCGGGGTTGAGATCTGGATAAAGGGTAACCCACTCCGCCCTCACCTTGGCATCATTCACTTCCCGAACCATTCCGTGGGAGCGAAACATTCTTAATGTTTGATATAAACTGGGATCGTCTGTGCAGACCATGCCCCCCTCGACCGTGCTCATGTGATGGGCGTAGTAAAAGGAGAAATTAGAGCACCATCCCAGGGTTCCACATTTACGTCCTTGATAGGTGGCTCCATGGGACTCACAAACGTCCTCGATAAGGGGAATATTTTTGGCCCTTAAGCCATCAAGAAGTTTTTGGTTTACTGCATTATACCCAAGAACATGGGTGAGAAAGACGGCTTTGGTCTGTGGTGTGATTTTCGCCAGTACTTGATCGATATCCATGCCCAAGGTGCAGGGATCAATATCCACAAAGATGGGACTGAAACCGGCCTGCAGGACCGACGCAATGTCTGACACCCAAGTCAAAGTGGGCACGATCACTTCCCCCAATCCACGCTGTTCTCGCAAAGTGGACAAAGTAATCAGGTTGGCAGAGGAACCTGAATTTACGAAGACGCTGTATTTCACCCCCAACCAACGGGACCACTCCTCCTCGAAAGCGCGAACCTGGGCGGATTGGGTCAGCATCGGTTCGGGCTGTTGTAAATACCGAACCAATGCGTCCAAATCCTCCCGAAGGATATTGTTATGCATTAGCGGCAAGTTCAGCAAAGGATAGCGCGCCTTTCCCATTGTCTTATTTCTCGTTGTAGTAATCACCCCACTCCACCAAAAGGGTGCTCTTTCCATCGGCACGCAGTAGCGCCTTCTCGTAGGCCGGAAAAATCTCCTCCGGTTCATCTAGTCGAATCACCTCGATGTTGCAGCACATAAGGCGAAAGGCTTCCGTAAAATCACCTATGTGTTGATGCTGGGGATGAAGGGGGCGCTCCGACCCGATCCCCGTCCGAATAATGACCTTGGGTCTGTAACCTCCGTTTGACATAAGATGAAACTTATCCAGATGATTCACAATCTGGTTAACAGCTAATAACAGAAAATTCCAACGGGGGTAAATGCTGATCGGAGTGTATCCCGAAACGGCTAATCCGTTGGTGATCCCCATCTGCATCTCCTCGTCCACCGGAAGCTCCAATAACTTATCACGGGGAACTCCGCGAAGCGTGTTGAACATGGCGGTGCCAGCAACTTCGACGGCTTGCCCCAAAAACAGGGTTTGCGGATCTTGCGCAAGAAAGTCCATGGCTCTTTTCAATTCATCAAAATATTTGGGACGAGTCGTTTCCATAAACTAGAATTGAACCCTCTGACCAGCGCCGGCATGAGGATATTTTGAGGTGTAGCGATAGTAGGTGATATCGGGCGCCTGCGCGTCCTCAAAGGTGAGCTTACTCAAATTCCAAGCTTTACGGGTGTCCGTGCAGACGGACTTCTCGTTGTCCTCGACAACCCAATGGATGGGCAGGCCATGAGATCGGGCATACTTGATGCATTCATGCGCTACGCCTGTTTCGGATGTCATTTCGCCCATGAAGCACCATACCTTTTCATTACCGTTACGGCGTTTGATTCCTAAGGCCACACCAAGTGCGATCGGCAGTACTCCGGTAACAATTGCGGAGGAAAGAATACGATGTTGAGGAAAACAGAGAGAGATGGATCTACCCGCCATAATTTCAGCTTTCACTTCAGAGGGCGGAACACCCTTCAGGAGGCACTGATAATGGCTACGCCATGAACAGAAAACCCAGTCCTGCGGTTTGATTTTTGCGAAAACAGAAATAATAGCTTCCTCGTTTCCGCAATAGAGATGCACAGGAGCACGGATCTTGCCGGAATTGAACTCATGGGCGATGTCTGTTTCAAAATCAATCAGCTCTTGGGCAGTCATCGTTACCTCTTCCGAGTCTTATCTCCAAGTGTCCCGGGTAAGATCCAGTTCTTTTTTCAATTTGGAAAAGTTCCGCTGCAGGTCGATTTTTCGATAATCCGTCTCAGGATCGTAGAAAATAACCTGCGAACCAAGTCGGTCGATCTCAAAAGGGATTTCCAGAAGATTCTTCAAGGCCAACCGGACACGTTTACGCCGTTCCGGAGGCACGAAAAAGAGAAGAAAGCCACCCCCCCCTGCCCCAAGAATTTTACCGCCTAGGGCTCCGGCCTTACGTGCGGCACGATAGAATTGATCGATTCTGGGGTTTGAAATCCCACGACTAATGCCCCTCTTTATTTCCCAGGCTTCATGCAGAAGCCCCCAAATGCACGTACATCAAATTTCTTGGCTGTCAAAAGGGCGCATGCCTCGGAGACCATTTCAGGCAATTTCAGGAAGTAATTTTTCTTGGTAGCAAGATTTAAGGCGTAACTTTTGGCAATCACGGAAGAAGTTCTGACTGTTCCCGTAAAGAATAGCATACAATGAGAGAGAAGTTCCCCTACTCGATCCGACTGTAGTGTCAGGGGCCTCACCAAGATTTCGCCGGACGGCGCGAAACGGATATAGTTGAGGTTACCATAACTTGCAAGGACCTGATCCTGTGAGCCGACCGTCTCTTGGAGCGTGTTTTGCTCAAGATCAATAGCTTCTTTAGCCAAAGATAATCGACTGGTCATCTGCCCGAGCAAGGCATGCGAGGCATGCAGAAGACCAACCGCAAAGCTTGAACTCGAACCCATCCCGCTTCGGGCAGGTAAATCTCCGTCGTGATGCACTTCAACGCCTCGATTATGAAAGTACTTGCTACAAACCGCCTTGACCACCGGGTGTCGAATTTGAGAGACCTTCGAGCAGGTCTCGGTAATGGAGTAGACCACCCGATAACGGTGAGAGAAAAAGGGAGGCAAGTAACGCAGGGAAATGTAGCAATACTTGTTGATTCCACACCCTAGGACTGCCCCTCCGTGTTTCGAAATCCATTCAGGATAATCTGTTCCTCCTCCGAAGAAGGAGATTCTAAAGGGGGTGCGCGTAATGATCACGATCCAGTTCTCCGATCAGTAAAGAAAGCTTCAGCCCGTGCATAATCATCAGGTGTACCAATATCCAGAAAAGGGGTGTCCACCTCCTCCACTCGAATCTTGCGGCCTTCAGACAGCCACCTTGGAATCAAATCGTTTTCCATGCTTAAGGCCACATGCTTCACCTCCTCATTCAACCAGATGCTGGGTAGAAGATAAATCCCTGCGTTAATCAAGCCTTCCCCCCCACCTTGTTTCTCCCGAAAGGCCACTAGTTCACCTTTTTTGACCTCTAACCTCCCGTAGCGAGTTGAATCAGGCACTTTGCTTGCCACCATCCAAGCCTCGGTCGGGGATTTGTCTTTCATGGCGTCAACCCACCCTCCCATAAGGTAGGAGTCACCATTCACTACCAACCAGTTCTTTGGTATCAGACCGGATTGAAGAGCCGCATACAACACCCCTCCCCCTGTCCCCAATGGCTCCTTTTCCCTGACCCAAAGGACTTCCATGTTTTTCGGAATGTACGGCTCAATCTTTCTCTTCAGCACATCAAACAAATATCCCCCCGATATAACGACCTTGGAAAACCCCGACAGCCCCAATTGCTCCAGAATCCAGACCAGGAAAGGCTTCCCTCCCGCAGGAACGGCGGGTTTGGGGAGATCAGGAAAAAGTTGAGAAATTCGGGTACCACGACCTCCCGCCAAGATCAGAGGGACAGGACAATCAACGGGCCCCGCCATTAGACGTTGGCGTACTTGGATTGTCGAAGAATGGTGAAGGCCTTGATCAATTCACAAATGCCACGATCGAGATTCCACTCCGTCCGGAAACCTGTACCGAGGATTCGCTGGTTGGAGACCACATAATCCCGCTTGTCGGGATCCTCCCCGATTGGCGCCTCTACATACGTGAATTGCGGCAGATGTTCCTTGATTTTCGCACATAGCTCTAGCTTGGATAAGTTGGCCTCCTCTAAACCAACGTTGTAAGGCCTTCCCTTCATGGTGGAAAAATTTGCAATAGCATGCAAAAAGGCCCGAGCCACATCCCGAATATGGATATAGTTACGCTTAAAGTGCCCCTCAAAAATCAACACCGCACGATCATGAACTGCCCGGTAAACAAAATCATTCACCAGGAGATCGACCCTCATCCTAGGAGATGCTCCAAAGACGGTTGCCAAACGAAAAGTCAGGCTATTCCCACGTGCCAGGACCGCCTCCTCAGCCTTGACCTTTGTCGTCCCGTAAAGAGAGATGGGGCGAAGGGGCGTCTCCTCAGTGCAGAATTTCCCCTTCTCCCCGATTCCATAACCACTGTTGGTCGTCGGGTAAAGAATCATTTGCGAGGCACTGGCTAATCGGCACAGAGATTCAATCGCAGTCTGATTGGTAGAAACGGCACCGGATTCATCAAGATGGCATAGGGGAGCACCTACAAGCGCAGCCAAGGGTATAATAATATCCTGCGAAGCCAAAGCCTCTTTGAGAACACGCTCATTGCGAACATCGCCACGAATGACTCGAAAGCGATCATGGCTGCAACAATCCATTAGGGAGTTTTGGCCAAAGAAAAAGCTATCCAGAACCGTCACTCCAAACCCTTCCTGCAAAAGGGTCGGAGCCAGGACTGACCCCAGATAACCTGCTCCTCCGGTAATGAGAACATTGGCTTGTTTGTTTTTACTCATACGAGCGACTCCTCCAGCTTCTGTAAAAGTTCAGTCCGATTCAATCCTGGAAGAGCCAATGTTTCTTTGGATAGTCGAGTGGCAACCGTGAATTTTTCTTTCAACGCGCCAAAACACTCCTGCTCATGCATCGCTCGGGGATAATAGACTTCGGTTTGAATTCCATCTGTAGCCAGCTTTTCCCGCAAGGCGTCACGTTTGCCGTGGCCGGCGACCCGAATCACAAATTGATTCCAGGTATGCTCCCCGTCACCTGAGTGACAGGAAAAAGGCAGGAGGATTGTTCCTCGTTTCTGCTCGGCAGATGACCCCTGTCCCTGACAGATACAAGAATCAAGCGGCATGATTGCGTTCCACTTCTCTTGCAGTGAACTGATTAACTTCTGTGCACTTTCCCGCCTCTTCTTCAGCGCTGAATCCAAATGCTTAAGTTTCACCCGCAAGAAAGCTGCCTGTAGCTCGTGTAACCTAAAGTTTCCGCCAATCATCTCGTGAAAATACTTTTCCTTAGCTCCGTGCACACGCAACTTGCGTATCTTTTCAGCTAAAGAGGCGTCCTTTGTCGTAATTAGCCCACCCTCTCCCAGCGCCCCCAAATTCTTCGTCGGAAAAAAGGAGAATGTTCCCAAGGTGCCCATGGTGCCCGCCTGCCGCCCCTTATCCTTTGCCCCCAACGCCTGCGCCGCATCCTCAATCACGGGAATACCGTGTTTTTTTGCTGCCGTCAGAATCGGATCCATATCGGCACACTGACCAAAAAGGTGAACCACAATAATGGCCTTTGTTTTCGGACCCATCTTGGCCACTACCTGATCCGCCCTCAGGTTGTAACAGCACTCCGCACTATCCACAAAGACAGGCACCCCACCCAGACGGGCTACAGCTCCTGCTGTGGCAAAAAATGTATAAGTGGGACAGATAACCTCATCCCCTGGACCTACCCCAACCGCCTGCAGGGCCAACAGGAGTGCATCCGACCCATTCGAAACCCCAATCGCGTGCGGAGTCCCAATCCATGCACCGATCTCCTTTTCAAATGCCTCCACTTCAGGGCCAAGAACAAATCGACCGCTATCGAGGACTCGATCAAAAGCCGACTGAAGCTCCGACCGATAAGGAGTGTGCTCCGCCACCAGATCAAGCATCGGAACCTTCATAAGTACCTAAACATAGCCAAGAAAACCCAGGACTGAATCCCAAAAAGAACTTTTTCGCAGGATTGCCCTAAGCACCCGTCCTAGGCAGTTTCAAACTATGTCCAGTTTGAACGGATCGAAGTTCATCGTGAAGGGCGCCAAACCCATCTCTGGGGAAATTGAGCCCCAAGGAAACAAGAACGAAGCCATGCCCCTGATGGCCGCCACCTGCATGACCGATCAACCCGTCATCCTACAGAACATTCCACAGATCGAAGATGTTCGACTGATGGAAAAAATCCTTAACGATCTCGGCCTATCTACCTCCGAATCTGATGCCTGCTCCACACGCCGCACGCTAACTCTTCAGGCCAAGGCCAATGCCAAATCCATAATTCATCCAGAACTAGGCTCCCGCCTGCGTGGCTCAGTCACTTTGGCTGGCCCCCTCCTCGCCCAGACAGGCGAAGTCACCCTGCCCCGACCTGGTGGCGATCGAATCGGACGGCGGCGCCTTGATACTCATCTTCAAATCTTCACTGCCCTTGGCGCCAAGATCAGCGACACAAAGAATGGCCTGCAAATTCAGGCAAAAAAGCTTCGCGGAGCCGATATTCTGTTAGATGAAGCCTCCGTCACCGCTACCGAAAACGGCCTCTGCGCTGCATCCCTGGCAGAAGGAACGACCGTCATCCACAATGCGGCCAGCGAACCCCATGTCCAAGCTCTGGCTAATCTACTGAATGCAATGGGTGCTCAAATCACTGGAATCGGTACCAATACTCTTACGATCGAAGGGGTGAAATCTCTCAAGGGTGCCACCCAGCGAATTGGACCCGACTACCTTGAGGCAGGCTCCTTTATCGCTTTGGCCGCAGTCACAGGTGGCTCTTTAAAAGTAAAAAATGCCGCCCCTCAACACATGAGAATGATTCTGCAGACCTTTGCCCGCCTAGGTATTCATACCGAAATCAAGGGCCAAGATATTCTCGTCGCCAAAAATCAAACGCTCGAAGTCGAAAAAGAGTTTGGCGGAGCTGTCCCCCACATTGCCGATGCCCCTTGGCCAGGTTTCCCTGCCGATATGACTTCCGTCGCGCTCGTCACCGCCACCCAGTGCAAAGGTACGGTTCTGATTCACGAAAAACTGTTCGAATCACGCCTCTTTTTTGTCGATGGTCTGCTCGAAATGGGGGCACGAATCATTCTTTGCGATCCTCATCGTGCCGTCGTCCTCGGCTCCGATAAACTACGTGGAGCCAAACTCGCCAGCCCAGATATTCGTGCAGGAATGGCGCTTCTCATCGCGGCCCTTTGCGCTGAAGGTGAATCAGAAATTCGTAATGTCACCCAGATCGATCGTGGCTTTAGCCGAATCGAGGAGCGCCTCAAGTCGCTTGGCGCTCAAATTGAACGCAGTTAATAGAACTCAACCCTTGAGAACCGTTGCTCCGGCCGCAGGGCGTGAGGCGAAGATTGTGGAGGCGATGCCAGTTCTGGCTTTGTAATCAGCAGCAATTTTTTTTGTGATGCCATCTGCGGAACTGGCTTTAACCAGCGCCACGCAGCAACCACCGAAGCCTCCGCCGGTCATGCGGCAGCCATAGACGCCCCCCTGCTCGCCGATGGCCTCGGCAATCTTCACGACCGCATCGAGCTCCGGGCAGCTAACTTCGTAGTCATCCCGCAGGGCGACATGACTCGCATACATCAACCGACCCACGGCGGGCCAATCGGATTGCCGCACACTTCCGGCTGCCCTGACCGTGCGGCTAATTTCCCCTATGACGTGCCGGGCACGCCGGTAGACCAAATCCCTCATTTTACTTTTTCCCTTTTCGAGTTGGTCGACGGTCACATCGCGTAGCGATTTTACGCCGAGGTTCCTTACGGCTTCCTCGCACTGTGCCCTGCGCTCGGCGTATTCGCCGCCGCTCAGCTCGTGCTTTACGTTGGTATTGATAATGAGCAGCGCGACGGACGGGTCCTGCAAAGGCACGATCTCGGTTTTCCGCGTGCGGCAGTCCAGCAGGAGTAGGTGGCCTTCACGTCCCAATGCGGAAATGAACTGGTCCATGATGCCACATGGGACCCCCGCGAAGTCGTGCTCCGCCTTCTGACAGAGCAACGCTTTCTCGACGGGATCAAGAGTCCTGCCCGTGACCGCTTCGAGTAGGGTCGCGGTGCAGACCTCGAGCGCGGCGCTGCTGCTCAAGCCGCTGCCCAGCGGCACGGTGGAATGCAGGAGCACTTCGAGGCCCCCTGGTTGGATGCCGCGCGCCAGAAAGCCGGCGACAACGCCACGTGGGTAATTTCCCCATTTCGGCACACCTGGTACAACGGGCTGGGAAAGCTCAATCGTCGCCACCTCGGGCTCTAAAGTGCTGCGCAGTGTGATGACCTCCCGACCATCGACCGGCCGATCTGCCGCCATCATGCTATAAAACTCGATAGCCATCGGTAGGACAAAGCCGTCGTTATAATCGGTGTGCTCGCCAATGACGTTCACCCGGCCCGGAGCAGCCGCGATCCAGCGAGGCGGACGGCCGAAGCTTTTTTGAAATTCAGCTGCAACAAAGGATGCGAGGTCTTGGAGTTTTTTCATAATGTTTTTTAGCGGGTGGTGAATTTGTAGGTCGTGGTTTGGGTGTAGGCTTGTCCGGGACGAAGAATGATGGAGGGAAACCTTGGGTGATGGAGGGAATCCGGAAAATGCTGGGTCTCCAGACAGAGACCGCTGTGCTGAGTGTAGTAGATACCGCCGTGGCCGCACTGCGTTCCATCTAGCCAATTGCCGGTGTAGACCTGCACGCCAGGCTCAGTGGTCCTTACCTCCATGACCCGTCCTAAAGTCCTCTCGTAGACCGTGGCACAAGCCGCGAGTCGTTGCCCGCGTCCATTGAGGACGAAATTGTGATCATAGCCAATGGGCTTTCCGGTCAGCCGAGCCCAGTCTCGGCCGATTGTTTTTCTCTTGGTAAAGTCGAACGGAGTACCAGCCACTGGCACCTGCTTGCCAGTGGGAATCGAGGTAGCGTCCACTGGGATGTAAGCTTTCGCGGCAAGCTTCAGTTCGTGACCAAGAACGTTGCCGGCGCCGGCAAGGTTGAAATAACTATGGTTGGTCAGATTGACTGGAGTGGCGCGGTCACTAGTAGCAGTATAATCAATCCGAAGCTCGTCGCCACTGGTAAGGGTCATCAGCACGGTAACATCAAGATTCCCGGGGTACCCCTCCTCCCCATCCCGACTTAGGTAGGTAAAGGCCACCGCGGCTTCCTTACCCTTCACAATCTCGGCCGCCCACAAAACCTTGTCGAAGCCCCTGGCACCACCGTGAAGATGATGCGGGCCGTTGTTGACAGCCAATTTGTACTTTTTTCCGTCGAGTTGGAAACGACCTTTGGCCGTGCGATTCGCCACACGACCGACCGTGCAGCCCAAATAGCTGGGATTACCGCCAAGGTATTGCCGGAGATTATCGAACCCCAGAACGATGTTGCCGAGGCGGCCCTGCCGGTCAGGAACCCGCAGTTCGGTGATGATCGTACCGTAGTTAGTGATTTTGGCGCAGAGACCCTGCGAGTTGGTCAGCGTGAATAGGTCGACGAGTTTTCCGCTGGGGGTTTTCCCAAACAGTTTCTTAGTGACGGTTGCTTTCATGTGCGGAGGATTCGGCAAACGACCGGTGGAGGTTGTCACACCGGCAGCCGCCGAATGATTATGGTTTGTCGTTCTTGCCGCGAATCGCTCCGAACAACATCAATGAGCCAAACACGAGGAGCACGATGCCCCAGATCATATTGATGTTAAGGCCCAGCGAGACGGAATCGGCGGCTTTGAACACGCCGTAGCAAGTCAGTAGTACTCCAATCAATGTGAACATGAGGCCAATCGGCCAGCGGATATCGAGTCCCATATTATTAATTTCCTTTAGGTTGGGTTGTTTGGTTTACCAAAAGATCAAGTTCATAATCAAGCAGGCGATCAGCAACACCACACCGACGACACCTGGCTGCAGGTAGAATGGCACGTCGCCAGGCTTGATTTTCGGCGTGAGAGAATAGACCAGGCCTTTCAGGTCCTCGTCCGTCTTCTGCGATTTGGTGGCAAATGAGATCGCTACGGTCAACGCAAAGCAAACGATAAAGGCGAATGAAGCGAGCCAGAAGTTTTGCGCCATCTCACTTGGGAAGACATGCAGGACGCCGAGGTAACCGCCCTTGACCCCAGGCAAGTTGCCTGTGGTGATGGTCAAGGCATGGAACAGGGCCGAACCTAAGATACCGAGAAACAGGCCCAGGAATGCCCCCGTGCCCGTGGTTCGTTTCCAGAACATGCCCAAGAGGAACGTTGCGAAGAGCGGGGCGTTCACGAATCCGAACACGAGCTGAATGATATCCATCGCGTTATTATACATGGACGCAAAGTATGCCGCCGCAATGCTCAGAACGATGCCCGCGACGGTCACCACCTTGCCGGCCCAGAAGTAGTGCTTATCAGTCTGGTTTTTCACAAAGTAAGCTTGGTAAAGATCGTAGGTGAAGACTGTGTTGAACGCCGTCACATTACCCGCCATGCCGGACATGAAAGATGCCAACAAGGCGGTGAGCGCTAGGCCAAGTAGGCCGGGCGGGCAGTATTTCTTCACGAGCGACAAAATGACGCCGTCGTAGTCGTAAGCGGAGATGCTGTTGTAGATGCCAGCCTTGATCTGTGTGTCCGTCAGTCCCCCTTTCG
>Ga0304730_1001941_pt1 | contig 15200 bp, 14 predicted proteins | sample M_130628_MF_Meta_FD_190474 | JGI IMG/M metagenome (GOLD analysis project Ga0304730, IMG submission 190474) | Freshwater microbial communities from Lake Montjoie, Canada to study carbon cycling - M_130628_MF_MetaG (v2) (version 2) | ecosystem: Environmental > Aquatic > Freshwater > Lake | place...
AAAATAAAACTACAACTATTAAGTTATTAAACAAATTCTATAAAAAACCAATACAAATAAAGCTAGCCTAAAACTATTTAGGATATATCATTCTGTAACCCATTTTTACATTCCCTTTTGCAATAGCATCAAGCTTTCCTCCAATCATTTTTCGTTTTAATGGTTTCAATCTATCAATAAATAATTTACCTTCTATATGATCATACTCGTGCAGTATAACTCTAGCTGTAATGCCATCAAAAGTATCAGTATGTTCTACAAAATTTTCATCTTGATATTGAAGCGTAACGGATTCACTGCGCATTACATCTGCCCTTAGTTTAGGAATACTTAAACATCCTTCATTGTAAGCCCATGGCTCGCCGGCTTCAGCAACTATTTGTGCATTGATAAATAATTGCTTGCGAGGTTTTTCGTTTTTCAATTCTTCTTTTTCTTCATCATCTTCTGCACCTTCTACTATTTGTATGGTGTCTATCATAAACACACGGATGCCACGATTGATTTGTGGAGCTGCAAGCCCTACTCCATTGCTATTGTACATGGTTTGCCACATGTCTGCAATTAACTCTTGCAATCCTTCGTAGTTGGCATCAATTGGTTTGCATACTTGCCTAAGAATAGAACTGCCATAAGCCACTATTGGTAATATCATATAATAATCAAACTATTTTTGCAAAGGTAAGTAATAGAAATGTGAAAAAATGAATAGCCCATCTATTATTCAATTGGAATACTAAATCCAATATTTTCACCAAAAATATTCGTCCGGTATTATACCATCTTCAATCATGAAACAACTAATTTACTACACATGTTTAGCAAAAAAAAAGCGTTACCATTTCTGATAACGCTTCATGATTATTTTTTATGTATAATTATCGCTTAGATTTTCCGTTGAAATAATTACCTGCATGGCTACCAATAGTAGGACCAGCTATCCTATCGCATACGCAACGGAAACCAATTGTACTACTAGAATGACGAGCTTGGAAATAACGACGAGTACCAGGGCTTAAATAGTATGCGCGATCATTCCAACTACCACCTTTTACTACGTGTGCATCATTATTAACCAAAGTGGAACCAAGTTTTGATTGACTCTCATCAGTGTTTTGATTTGTATATTTAAATTCACTTGCTGTTGAATCATCATCATCTCTACCACGTTGGTCGGCCCATCTGTAATCTACATATTTATCTGCTAATTCATTTTGGGTAACTAAATCTTGAGATAATCTACCAAGACTATCTTTTTCATCTAAAGTACCGTCTTCTAAAGCTTTGTATTTTGTGAATACATTTCCGCGAAATGGATTTAAACCTTGATCTGTTGGCGCATCTGCTCTATATACATCCATCACCCACTCACTTACATTACCAGCCATATTATATAAGCCAAACGCATTTGGTTTGTAACTATATACTGGTGCAGTAATAAAAGCATGGTCATTCAAACCACCAGCAACACCAGCATAATCTCCACCAGCACGCTGATAGTTAGCCAATTGCTCTCCCTGATATTGATTTCTTAAACCTTCACGAGTGCTATTATTATCTCCCCAAGGATAAACTTGACGGTCCGTAACAACTTCCTCTCCACGACGACGTTTAGTATCTGGATCAGGGTTATTACCTACCAATGCTAAAGCTGCATATTCCCATTCCGCTTCTGTTGGGAGACGTACTTCTGGCAACAATAATCCATCTTCTTGACGAATTGTTCTAAAACCAGCTCCTGTAGGATCTAAATCTCTTCTTTTAATACCAACGGCACCAAGGTATTGACCACCTATGTATGCTTTAGTAGTAAAGTTTTCATCTGCCGTTTGCGTAGCATTTTTCTTTTGATAACCAGCTTTAATTAAGATTAACTCATTAACGCGGTCTGTGCGCCATGCACAATAGTCGTTTGCTTGTTTCCAAGTAACTCCTACTACAGGGTAGTAATTATATCCAGCTTCGCGGAAATAATGCTCTACTAAAGGTTCATTATATTGTAATCCTTTTCTCCAACAAGTGGTATCTGGCAATGCACTGTATATCAAGTTTGGATAATCTTGACCATAAACGCGTGTAATCCAATAGATATATTCACGATAATCAACATTTGCTACCTCTGCTTGATCCATATAAAATGAAGAAACAGTAACATTATGTGGCGTATTATTATCTTCTTGGAATAAATCTTCTTCTGTCTGTCCCATTGTGAATCTACCACCTTCAATAAAGGTCATTCCCGGAGGAGTTAACTGACCTTGCCATTGGGTAACTTCATAACCACCCAATTTTGGGTCGTTATAATTCCATCCAGTTTTGCTAGAAACTAAATTGGCAGATTGTGTTTGCCCGCATGATGCGAGAAAGAAAATGGCTAAACCGCCAATTACTCCGTGTATTGCTTTTATATTTCCCATGTTATGATAAACTAACTATTTTTGAGCATAGCAAATATAAGTGTATTATTCATTTTACCAAAGAATAACCATTTAATTTATTTTACTTTATGCTGTATTTATTAATAAGTTGAAAGGTAAAAGTAATAAAATTCAATTAAAATAAGCATTTTTCTATTAAAATAAAAAATTTTTTGTTTTCAAATTTTAACAGTTACTGTTTTAAATCAAATAAATTGATTGCATTTTGGGTAGTAACTGCATCTACTTTGGCAATAGGCATTTGCAGCGTGTCTGCTAAACATTGTGCAATTTGCTGAGTGTAGGCAGGTTCATTGCGCTTACCTCTAAAAGGAACTGGCGCAAGGTATGGTGCATCTGTTTCTAAAATAATATTAGACAATGGAACTTGTTTTACAATTTGATCCAATCCGCTTTTTTTGTAAGTTAAAACACCGCCAATACCTAAGTAAAACCCAATATCTACAAGAGTTTGCGCTTCTTGCAAATTGCCACTAAAGCAATGCATAACACCTTTTAATCCTTGTGGAATGTACTCTTTAATAATGGCTATACAATCGGCAGTGCTATCTCTGCTATGCACTGCAATTGGTAGTTGGTATGCCAAGGCTAGCTCTATTTGATAGCGAAATGCTTTTTTTTGCTCTTCTATAAACGTAGTGTCCCAATAGTAGTCTAAACCTATTTCACCAACAGCACAAAATTTATGCTTACTAAGCCATTTATTTACTAATTCTAATTCATGTTCTGCATTGGTATCTATAACATAGCATGGATGCAAGCCCATCATTGGTATGCAAATACCAGGAAAATCAGTTTCGCAATCCAACATCATCTGGATTGTTTCTTCTGCACAGTTTGGCATTAAAATTTTTGTGATACCATTATCTTTAGCTCTTTGTATTGCTTCATTTCTGTCTTCATTAAATTTCACATCATAAATATGTGCATGTGTATCTATCATGGGGCAAAGATAAAATAGATTAATAGATGTAAGATGAATAGATTGAATACGAATATGATTTAAGATGGATAGCCATACATAGTAAAACGCAATAAAAATCGAAAGTCTAAATTATTAAATCTAACCTAATAGTTCAACTTCTTCAATTGCCAACCATTTTCTTGGCAATGTTTTAAAAATCTTGGCAGCGTATATTCTAATCTTTTAAATGCTTTTTCGCTATCATGAAACACAATGATACTGCCCGGTTTGGTACTATTTACGGCATGTTTCAAGCACTTTTCAGGGGTCAAGTTTATGTCAAAATCTCCGGTCAGTACATCCCACATTACAATTTTCATATCAGGATTGTTTTTATAAATTCCTTTTATTTCACTAGCAGTAATTCTACCATAAGGCGGCCTAAATAAATTGCTTTGAATGTAATTAGCTGCTTGGGTAATATTATCAATATACTCTAAGCTATCGACCTTCCATCCATTGCAATGATTATGTGTATGATTGCCAATGGCATGCCCTTCACTAATAATGCGTTGATAAATTTCTGGATTTTCTATTACATTTTTTCCAATACAAAAAAAAGTGGCTTTAGCATTGTATTTGTTTAATACATCTAAAACAAAAGGTGTAATAGTAGGATGTGGGCCATCATCAAAAGTAAGATATACACTATTTGCATTATTATTTACATGCCAAATACAACTGTTGTAAACAGCTTTTAATAAACGAGGTGTTTTTACTAAATAATTCCGCATAGTGGGCAATTGCAAAGTAAAAGGAAAATGTCCAAAAGACCATTTTTGTAATGAAAGCTGCAAATGATTTATTGATTGGTTGATAAGAAAACGAAATATTTTATAAAATAATTTGTGGATTTGTAAAATTAGTAAGCCGAAAGTGATGGAATGATGATAATTTTGCTGCATCAATGAGTAAAATAGTAAGAACAAGATTTGCACCAAGCCCAACAGGAGGCTTGCATTTAGGTGGTGTGCGCACCGCATTATTTAGTTATTTGTATGCCAAACAGCACAATGGACAATTTGTATTACGTATAGAAGATACAGACCAAACAAGATTTGTAGAAGGTGCCGAGCAATACATTAATGATACACTTACCTGGTGCGGTATAGAACCAGATGAGAGCCCAGCTAAAGGAGGACAATTTGCACCGTATCGCCAAAGCGAAAGAAAAGAAATGTATATGCAATATGCTTTGCAATTGATAAAAAGCGGTAATGCGTATTATGCATTTGACACACCGGAAGCTTTAGAAGCTATGCGTAATGCGCATCGTAGTGAGACCAATCCAAACCCACAATACGATGCTAAGGTAAGAATGACTATGAAAAATTCATTGACTTTATCTGCAGAAGAAACAACAGCATTGCTAGATGCAAACACAAGGTTTGTAGTGCGCATCAAAATGCCAGAAAACGAATTGGTAACTTTTACAGATATGATAAGACATGAAGTAAGTTTTGATACAAATTTGTTAGATGATAAAGTATTGGTGAAAGCAGATGGCATGCCTACTTATCATTTGGCAGTAGTAGTAGATGACTATTTGATGAATATTACACATGCCTTTAGAGGTGAAGAGTGGCTGCCTAGTGCACCAATACACATTTTGCTTTGGAAATATTTAGGTTGGGAAAACGATATGCCAAACTGGGCTCATTTGCCATTAATTTTAAAACCTGATGGCAATGGAAAATTAAGCAAAAGAGATGGAGAAAGACTAGGTTTTCCTGTGTTTGCAAAAAAATGGACAGATATAAATGGCACAGCAAGAGGCTATGATGATATTGGTTTTTTACCTTCGGCCTTTTTAAACACTTTGGTAATGCTTGGATGGAATGATGGTACAGAGCAGGAAATATTTTCTTTAGCAGAAATGATAAAGAAATTTGACATGGGTAGAGTACACAAAGGTGGTGCAAAATACGATTACGAAAAAGCAAAATGGTACAATCAGGAGTGGATTAAAAAAATGGATGCAGCGCAAATAAATGAATTTGTAAAACCATTATTTGCCACAGAAAATATAGACATTAAAAACGAAGATTACTTTTTAGCAGTTTGCGAATTAGTAAAAGAAAGGTGTGGATTATTGCCAGAATTTATACCACAAGCACGATACTTTTTTGAAGCTCCAATAGCAATAGATATAGATAGTATAAAATTAAAATGGAATGATGATAAGAAAAATTTCTTTACAGAATTTATTGCTTCAACTGATAAAATTTCAGATTGGAGTGTAGAGAATATTGAAGAGTATTTTAAAAATTTGGCAACAGAAAAAAATATCAAAGTTGGCGAATTGCAATTGCCAATGCGCATTATGCTGGTTGGTGCTAAATATGGCCCTACAGTATTTCAAATAGCTAGCAGAATAGGCAGGGAAGAATCAAAAAGCAGGATAGAAAAAGTATTAGGGATGTTGGGATAGATTTGCATAATTTCCAAGCAGATTTAGCAGGTTGACGCAAACTAGGCACAAGGCATAAAAAAATCGCATTAGAAACACTAATGCGATTTTTTTATGATAATTATATTTTACACTAGTTTTTTTTGCCGCCAAATACTCTCAGCAACATCAAGAAAAGGTTTACAAAATCTAAGTATAAACTTAATGCACCAATGATTGCATATTTTTTGGTATCTACTATGCCCATTGCATTGCCATTTGCATCTATTCCATTACCAATATTTTTTAATTTTTGCACATCGTAAGCTGTTAAACCTGTAAATACGGCAACGCCAATAATGCCAATAATATAACCCATTGCATCACTTTGCATAAACCAATTTACAATAGAAGCAATTACAATACCTATCAATCCCATCATCATCAATCTGCCAAAGCTTGTAAGATCTTGCTTGGTTTTGTAACCCATGATAGCCATTAATGCAAACATGCCAGATGCAGCTGCAAAGCAAGATACTATAGATGAAGAAGTGTAAATTAAGGTTAAGAAACTAAAACTAATACCATTGATTATAGAATAAGCTACAAATAATAATGCAAGTACTGGCATGGATAATCTGTGGTATGCAAAATTCATTACAAGCACAAATGCGAGAGGAGCAAACATAATAGCATAAATTAATATTTTACCTCCAGATGCAAGATAGCCAGCCACTGCATCCATATTGCTTGAAAACAAAAACGCTGTGGTAGCAGAAATAGCTAGTGCTACAAACATCCATAAAAATACATTCGCTAAAAATGTTTTAGAGGCTACTGGAGTATCGGTTAATAAATTATCTTGCTCGTAACCTAATGGTGTGTTTTGATAGTAATTACTCATTATTTAATTTTTTAAAAGATAAAAGTACAATAAATTTTTGTGTTAGAAATGCTAAAATTTGATAAGCGGTAAATACCTAAATTTACGACACTGTTGCAATGCACTTCAACTCTATTGCAATTGGCGAAGGCAAGCTATTTATTTCTACAGTGGTTCTGCATGGCATAGCAGATGCAAAATACTCAGCATATAACCTATTGTAGGTTTGAAAATCGCGATTCATATTTACCAAAAAAACAGTCACATCTACAAGGTTTTCCCATTTGCTGCCGCTTTCTTCTAAAACTATTTTCACATTCTCAAACACACTGCGACATTGTGCTTCAAAATCGAAAGCAATAAAGTTGCCAAATTTATCGCGAGTTAGTCCTGGTATTTCATCGGTGCCAGCTACACGAGGGCCTATGCCACTTAAAAATAATAAATTACCTACTTTGCGCGCATGTGGATATAAGCCAACTGGCGCTGCTGCTTTTGCGGTATTGATGATATTGTTTTCCATATTGATGTATTGTTGGATTGATATATTGTTAATTGATGAATTGTTTTTATTGCCTGTCCAGATCTTGCCTTAGGATTTCTGAATTAATTAAACTTATTCTATTACATTTCTATGCATACATTTTTTGTTTCAGTAAAAAACTTCAAGGCGTCCCAGCCTCCTTCCCGGCCTACTCCGCTATTTTGCATACCACCAAATGGAGTACGCAAATCGCGAAGCAACCAGCAGTTAATCCAGATGATACCGCATTTAATTTTAAATGCCATTCTATTGGCACGGCTTATATCTTGCGTCCAAATAGTGGCAGCTAAGCCATATTCGCTAGCATTAGCCAAAGCCAATGCTTCTTCTTCTGTGCTAAAAGATTGCAATGTAACTAATGGTCCAAAAATTTCTTCCATATTAGTTCTGCAATTTGGCCCTAAATTTTCGATAATAGTAGGTGCAACAAAAAAACCATTTTTATTTTCGCCATCTAATTGCACTGCATTGCCTCCTAATAAAATTTTTCCTCCTTCTTCTTTAGCTATTGCAATACAATTCAATATTTTTTCGAAATGCATTTTACTAACTACAGCGCCTTGTTTACTAGTTTCATCTAATGGATTGCCAACAGTTAGTTTTTTTACGCGCTCTATAAATTCTAGTTTAAATTTTTCATAGATAGTATCTTGTACCAAAACTCTACTACCGCATAAACAAATTTGTCCTTGATTACTAAAGCTACTTTGCACTACTGTGCGAATCATTTTTTCCCAATCGCAATCTGCAAATACAATGGCAGGATTTTTTCCGCCAAGCTCTAATGATAATTTTTTAAACATTGGCGCAGCAGTTTTTGCAATATGCTCGCCTGCTCTTGTGCTACCAGTAAAGCTAATAGCTTTGATATCCTTATGCGCTACAATTGCGGCGCCACAATCTGTTCCATTGCCATGCAAAATATTCAATACCCCTGCAGGCAATCCTGCCTCTGCACAAATTTTTGTCAATAAAAAAGCAGTGGTTGGAGTTACTTCGCTTGGCTTTGCAATTACACAATTACCGGCAGCTAATGCAGGTGCAATTTTCCAAGTAAATAAATATAAAGGTAAATTCCATGGACTGATGCAACCAACTACTCCAATCGGCTGACGAACTGTATAATTGATGGCCTTATCCTCCATGCAATGACTTTCTGCAGAAAAATGCATAATGCCTGTAGCAAAAAATCTAAAGTTAGATGAAGCGCGAGGGATATCTACTTTTTTGCAAAGCCATAATGGTTTGCCATTATCAATACACTCTGCCATTGCCAAAGCCTCTAGATTTTCATCTATTAATGTAGCAATGCGATTTAAAATTGTAAATCTATCTTCTGCACTTGTTACACTCCACATAGGAAATGCAGCTTGTGCAGCAGCTACAGCCAATTGCACATCTGTGTCATCACTACTTGCAATTTGCCCAATTACTTGCCCAGTGGCAGGATTGATATTGTCAAAATATGTTCCATTGCTTGGAGCAAGCCATTGCCCACCTATGTAATTATTTATTGTAGAAAAATCTATTAGATTCATTGTTACATTTATTTTTTTTACAGTTTATTAGTTCGATTTTAAAAGTTGAAAGTAATTTAAATAGATCCTGTTCGGCCGCCATCTACACAAATACTTTGCCCTGTAACATAGCTAGCTGCTGGGGATGCAAGAAACGCTGCCATTGCTGCAATTTCTTGTGCTTCGCCAAAACGCCCCATTGGAATTTCGTGCATCATTTCGGCACTTACATTATCTGTGGTAGAATTTGTTTTATTGGCTTTATTGCTAATAATATTGGATAAGCGCACTGTATTAGTAGCGCCAGGCAAAACATTGTTTACTGTAATACCAAACTTGGCTACTTCTGCAGCTAAGGTTTTTGCCCATGCCGCAACTGCTGCCCTTGTGGTATTACTTACTCCTAAATTAGCTAAAGGAATTTTTACACTCGTGCTAATTACATTAATAATTCTACCAAAGCCAGATTGCTTCATGCCATCTAAAACAATGCTAGCAATATTGTGATTATTGATTAAGTGTAAATTGTAAGCAAATAAAAATTCTTGTGGTGTTGCATTGGCAATTGCACCTGCTGGAGGACCGCCAGTATTATTAATTAAAATATGAATTGGATTTTCTACAACTAGATTTTTTACTGCGGTAATTACCTCTTCGTTATTTGTAAAATCTGCAACTAAAAAATCATGTGTTTGTGTTTCCGATTTCGACAAGCTTTCCACTGCTGTAACTAATGCTTCTGCATTACGTGCAAGTAAAGTACAATTAGCACCAAGTTCTGCCAACTCTTTAGCAATTGCAAGACCAATACCTTGCGTGCTACCACAAATTAATGCGTGTTTTCCGTATAGGGATAAATTCATAAGGCACAAAGGTAATTAATTAATCAATTAGCAAATTAGGTAATTTACATGCTACCCCACTCCTTTTATCATTACTTCTAATGCATCTAAATGAGCACGAAAAGCTTTGTCGCCATGCTTTGCAATTTGATAAGTTGTATTAGTTTTTCTGCCGATAAACCTTTTGTTTACTTTAATGAATTTATTTACTTGTAGTGCTTTCGTATGGCTGGCTAAATTACCATCTGTTACATCTAGTAATTCTTTCAACTCGTTATAGCTTACTTCTTCATTTGCCATTAATGCACTCATAATGCCTAATCGAACTCGACTATCAAACAATTTATTTAAGTGAAGAATGGGATTCATTTTTTGTATCTACGAATTAGGATTGGGGATTTGGAATTTTTATTTTGGAAGTTTTGTTTTGGAAGTTTTGTTTTTATTTATTTCTATCTTACTTCAACCCCACTTTTTCCACTAAGGCTTATGAAGCGATTACTGTTTTCTATCATTCTGCGAATGTGCTGAAAATCTTGTAAATTATCTTGGTTTGCCATAATGCTGAAGTACTTTGAAATGCAAAGCAAAGGTAAGGGTTTCTATTTTATTTCATACTATTCTTCAAATATGTGCAAAGCTTCAAAAATAATTCTTGCTTTGGCAGTACCTACTATTCCTGCAATTTCGCGTTGGGTTAATGCTTTTATTTTTTTAATGCTTTTATATTTTTTCAATAATTGTGTAGCGGTATTTTCTCCTATTCCTTTGATGCTTTCTAATTCATTTTTAATAACTCCTTTGCTGCGTGTATCTCTATGGAATGTAATACCAAAGCGATGTACTTCATCGCGGATACGAGTAATTAATTTTAGGCCTTCGCTGTAATAAGGCAATTGCAGACTTTCTTTATCTCCAGGAAAAAATATTTCTTCGATATTTTTTGCAAGACCTACCACAGCCATTTTGCCAATTAAATCTAATTGTTTTAATGCGTCTAAAGCTGCGCCAAGTTGCCCTTTCCCGCCATCAATTATTACCAGCTGTGGCAATGGTTTCCCTTCTTCTGATAATCGCTTATATCTCCGAAAAACAATTTCTGTCATGCTAGCAAAATCGTTGATGCCTTCTACTGTTTTGATATGAAAATGTCGGTATTCTCTTTTGAATGGCTCTCCATTTTTAAAACATACCATTGCTGCTACAGGAAAACTTCCTTGAAAATTACTGTTATCAAAACACTCAATATGTGTTGGCAATTCTTTCAATCTTAACTTGTCTTTTATTTCTTGCAAAACCACCTTTGCATATTCGCCACTTTGGTTTAATAGCAATGTTTTTTGCCTGCGCAATTCTGAAATAAAATAGGTTACATTTTGATCGGCTAATTCTAATAATTTTTTCTTATCCCCAAGTTTAGGAATGGTAATACTTGCATCAATGCCAATTAATTCAAATTCCAATTCGCTAATAATTTCCTTACTAGTACTGCTAAATTGCTCTCGCAAAACAGGCAATGCTGTTGCTAAAATTTCTTCGTCGGGTTCTTCTAATTTTTTTTCTATTACCAATGTTTTGCTATGTACTACAGTGCCATTAAAAACGACCATAAAATTCACTACAGCTTGCTCTGATGTGCTTCTTATACATACTACATCTACATTGTCTATCTTAGTACTTACTATTACACTTTTGCTTGTGTACTGATCTAAAAATTGTAGTTTTTCTTTTAATAAATTTGCTTTTTCAAATTGCATATTTGAAGCAAGCGCTTTCATTTCTTCTAAATACACTTTTTTAATATCGCCTAATTTTCCTTTTAGAATTTCCTTTATTTGCTGTACATACCAATTGTATTCTTCCTTACTTTGTTTATTAATACAAGGCGCTTTACAATTACCAATATGATACTCTAAACAAGCTTTAAATTTTCCTTTGGCTATTGCATCTTCTGTAAGTGGAAGGCTGCAAGTACGAATTGGTAAACTTTGCTTGATTACTTCTAGCAATTCGCGCACCTTTATAAAATTTACATAAGGGCCAAGATAAGTGCTACCATCTTTTATTATTTTTCTGGTAAAAAATATACGCGGAAATTGTTCGTTTTTAATTACAATATGTGGATAGCTTTTGTCGTCTTTTAAGTCGATATTATAACGTGGTTGAAAATGTTTAATCAAACTACTTTCTAACAACAATGCATCTTGTTCTGTAGCTACAATTGTAAATTCTAATTTATTAATTTGCTCTACCAACAATCTGGTTTTACGATGCACAATTGTTTTTGCAAAATAATTGGATACGCGCTTTCGCAAATCTTTTGCTTTACCTATATAAATAATGGTGTTTTCTGCATTGAAATACTTATATACTCCTGGCTGATGAGGAATACTGGGTGCAATTTTAGAAAACTCTTCTCGTGTCATTTTATTTTATGGATGCAAATTAATTTGTTTCTATGAAAAATAAATATAAAAGAATAAACACCATGTAAAGAATTACTATATTTGAACCAAGAAAAAAATAGATAATGAATAATCATCAAGAGGGTTATGTAAAAACAGAGCATGACCATGGTATAGCAACTATAGAATTTTATCATCCACAGAGCAATAGTTTACCCTCTAAAATACTGAATGATTTGGCCAAAGCAATCAATGATGCTGGTAGCAATCAATCTTACAATGTAATAGTATTGCGTAGTGCAGGTAACGGTGCTTTTTGTGCAGGTGCCAGCTTTGATGAGCTGATGAGTATAAAAACAGAAGCTGAAGGTTTACAATTTTTTAGTGGGTTTGCCAATGTAATTAATGCCATACGTAAGAGTCATAAATTTGTGATTGGCAGAATACATGGCAAGGCTGTGGGCGGCGGGGTAGGCTTAGCATGCGCTTGCGACTATGCAATTGCAACAGAAGCTGCTAGTATTAAATTAAGCGAATTAGCAATTGGCATAGGTCCATTTGTAATTGGCCCTGCAGTAGAAAGAAAGACGGGCAAGAATGGTTATACTGCATTGGCAATGGATGCTACTGAGTGGAGAACAGCTGGTTGGGCAAAGCGACAAAATATTTACAGCGAAATGTATACAACAATTGAGGAATGCGATGATGCTGTAAATGCATTGGCCGACAGGCTTGCTCATAGCAGCCCGCAAGCTATGCAAGAATTAAAAAAGGTTTTTTGGGAAGGCACAGAAAATTGGGATAAATTATTAGCAGAAAGAGCTGCGATGAGTGGCAGATTGGTGCTAAGTGATTTTACTAGAAAAGCAATTGAAAAGTTTAAAGCAAAATAATTACTGATTCTATTTGCAAGTTTTTTCGAGTATGCCATTGTGCATTTTTTAAATGTCAATATAAAAAAGTAAAGGGTTGTTATGTATAAAAAATCAAATACCAATATCTATCCAACAAAATAATCTATATATTTACGCAATAAAATAATAATGAAAAAAAATTTACTAATTACCATTTTTACAACGCTATTTTCCATGTTTGCCAATGCGCAATCTCCATGTGCTTGTACCATTTCTATTACTTACAACCCTGGAGGTGCGGCAACACTAACTGCTACGCCAAATGCACCAAATGCTAATCAAACCTTTAGTTGGTCTTTGGGTAATGGCACTGCAGCCTATGGGCAAACAGTTACTACTACCTACAATAACAATGGCGCTTATGTAGTATGCGTAACAGTTGTAGATTCTGTAATTAGTGGTGGATGTACTTATACTACTTGCGATTCTGTTTTAATTACCAATGCCAACAATTTGCCAAGTTGTTCTGCATCGTATTATATAGTGCCAGATTCTATGAACTCTGCTCCACATACCTATTTAGGCTATAATGCAAGCACTGGTTCTGGTTTATCATACCTTTGGTATTGGGGTGATGGTGATTCTTCTACAGGATTTGCACCATCACATACTTATGCTGCGGCTGGTAATTATTTACTTTGCTTAATGGTAAGCAATGGCACTTGCAAAGATACTTTTTGTGCAACACAAGCTATTAATAAAAAGCAAAATGATCCATTTTCAATAAATTTTGTAGACCCAATGGCTGTGCAAAATATCAGCAAAGAGCAATTAGCTTTGTACCCAAACCCTACAAAAGATGCATTTTATTTACAGCTAGATAATAGCACTTGGACTGTAAATATATTTGATGTTTTTGGTAAAAAAGTATTAACACAAACAGTTAAAGGCAAGGAAGCAATTTCTGTAACAAACCTTAATAATGGCAGCTATTTTATATCTGCCAAAAGTAATAATGGTAAAAATCTACACACCCAATTTAGTGTGTTGAAATAATCAATTACTAATCTTTTTATGGAAAGAGGCTGTTTTATTACAGCCTCTTTTTTTTGATAAAATTGCCAATGCGTTTTTAATTGGCAAATTTATCTACCTTACATTTTCAAACTATGTAAAATTTCTACACCAAATACTATAACCAATCCCTCTATCAATTTGATATTTTTTATAGTCTCTAATTCATTATTAGAAATATAATTTCTAATAACTGTAAATTGGTTATAATTTTTACCCATTAGTATAAGTACGAATAATATTTGATAAAAAACTCCAATGATTAAAACTACATCTTTGTTTTTTACAATTCTATACCATGCAAAACCTAATGCAGAAAATGCAAATATAAAATACTTCTCATCTAACATCTAATTACAAATATTTTATTGGGGGAATTGCATCACAGCATGTAAGCATTTATTCCTTCCTTCCAGAACACAATCCAAATAATACAGGAATCAATATTTTATTGAAAGTATCCAATTAATTATTTAGAAGTAAATATTTCATCCTACCTCCTCAATTCTATTTTTCTTGCTATTAATCCATTTACTTTCAACAAATAAATGCCATTTGGCAATTGCCCAATTTGCAATTTTATTTGCTTGCTATTTGCAATTTGGCTTTGCACCAATTGGCCTTGTACATTTAATATCTCTAAATTAGAAATGGTAACTTGGCTATTAATATTGATGTAATCGCTACTAGGATTTGGCGCAACTTGTAAATTATATAATTTATTCCACTCAGCTATTCCGTTTGGTTGAGAAATAATTACTGCACCAACAGATGTGCAACCATTATTATCTGTAACAGTTATTGTATAAGTGCCTGCAATAACACCATTCATAGTATCGCTAGTTTTACCATTAGGTGCCCATAAAAATTGATATGGAACAGTGCCGCCGCTAGCAATTACTTTTGCAGTACCATCTGCAGCACCAAAGGCTGTTGCATTTGTACTAGTAAGAATAATTTCTAATTTAGCATTTGGTTGCGTAATAATTACACTTGTTGCATAAATGCATCCATTTGCGTCTGTAATTTGTACTTGATAGGTGCCTGCAGGAATATTTGTAGGGGATGCGCCACTTGCAACAGAAGGAGTCCAAGTGTAAGTGTAAGGACCAAGGCCGCCAATAGTACCTAAAGCAATCGCACCTGTACTATCTCCAAAGCACTTTACATCTGTTTTAGTAGGAGTTGCACTAATGGGTGTGCTTGCTGTAAAGCTATATGTAGTAGTAGCTTTGCAAGAATTACTATCCACTATATTACATGTATATACACCATTACTTAGATTTGTTA
>Ga0304730_1001942_pt1 | contig 15198 bp, 12 predicted proteins | sample M_130628_MF_Meta_FD_190474 | JGI IMG/M metagenome (GOLD analysis project Ga0304730, IMG submission 190474) | Freshwater microbial communities from Lake Montjoie, Canada to study carbon cycling - M_130628_MF_MetaG (v2) (version 2) | ecosystem: Environmental > Aquatic > Freshwater > Lake | place...
TGGTTTGGGCGTAATCTCATTCGCATCTATGCAGTCGTTGCCTTCACCTATCTCTTTATCCCCGTTGCATACACATTTGCCTTCTCCTTTAATGATTCAGGTAAGAGCAACTTGGTGTGGAAGGGCTTTACCTTGTCCAACTGGCAGAACCCTTGTGGTGCACCAGAGATTTGTAGCGCACTGGGTAACTCCGTCAAGATTGGCTTCCTTGCAACCTTATTCTCAACAATTCTTGGCACGATGATTGCATTTGCTCTCGGGCGCCATAAATTTAAGGGACGTTCAACGACTAACTTGCTCATCTTCCTACCGATGGCAACGCCTGAAATCGTTCTCGGTGCCTCTCTTCTCTCACTCTTCCTCGTCTTTAAGATCAACCCAGGATTTTGGCCGACAGTGATTGCGCACGTTCTCTTCTGTATTTCATTCGTTGTGGTCACAGTCAAAGCGCGTATTGCAAGCCTTGATCCTCGACTTGAGCAAGCAGCGATGGATCTCTATGCCAATGAGCGCGAGACATTCCGCCGCGTCACTCTTCCTTTGGTAGCGCCAGGAATCGCAGCAGCTGCGCTCTTGGCATTTAGCTTGTCCTTCGATGATTTCATTATCACCAACTTCAACTCAGGAACGATGACGACTTTTCCTAAATTTGTCTATACATCTGCAGCGCGTGGTATTCCAGCGCAAGCAAATGTCATCGGTTCATCGATGTTCTTCCTTGCTCTTGCCATTGTCGTTATCGGACAATTTGTAGGTCGCAAGCGCAAAGTTTCATGACGCGCGAAATCATCATCCTGGGTTCCACCGGTTCGATTGGTGTTCAGGCTCTAGAAATCGTGGAAGCTAATCCATCACTCTTCACCGTTGTTGCACTGAGTGCAGCTGGTTCTAATCCTGAGCTTCTGATTACTCAGGCGAAGAAATTTAAGGTCAAGGTCGTAGGTGTTGCAAAAAATGCTGACATTATCCGTCAGGGCCTTCCTGGAGTGGAAGTTGTCGATGGGCGGAACGCATCGAGTGAAGTTGCTGCTATCTCTTGCGATGTTGTTCTCAACGGTATTACAGGCTCGATAGGACTTGGACCAACCCTTGCCGCACTCGATGCCGATAATCGCGTGGCACTTGCTAATAAAGAATCACTTGTCGCGGGTGGAGATTTAGTTCTTGCTCGTGCGAAAGAAGATCAGCTCCTTCCCGTGGACTCTGAGCATTCTGCAATATGGCAGGCGTTAATGGGTGAGAAGAAATCTGAAGTTTCAAAGCTGATTCTTACAGCTAGCGGTGGACCTTTTAGAGATCGCACAGATTTATCTGGCGTTACCGTGCAAGAAGCACTTGCCCACCCAACATGGATTATGGGCCCGGTTGTCACGATTAACTCTGCAACGCTGATGAATAAGGGCCTTGAAATTATTGAGGCGCACTATCTCTTTGGAGTCGCCTATTCACAGATTGAGGCCGTCATTCATCCTCAATCGGTCGTGCACTCCATGGTCGAATTTGTAGATGGTTCAACAATTGCACAAGGCTCTCCTCCTAATATGAAGGGGCCAATCTCACTTGCACTTTCCTATCCGCATCGCGTTCCTGGTGCAACGAAGGCGATTGATTGGTCTCAATCTCACACCTGGAACTTTGATCCGATTGATAGCAAGCGTTTTCCTGCAATCGCACTGGCGCATGAAGTCGGAAGCGTCGGGGGAGGACTTCCAGCGGTTATGAATGCAGCTAATGAAGTAGCTGTCCAAGCATTTGTTGATGGGCAGATACAGTTCACAGAGATTGTTAAGACCGTTGCAGCGGTTGTGGAGAAGTTACGCGGTAGCGTCAACGGCACGCTTCGAGATTTGGCTGATGTCAGTGCCATCGAAGATGATGCTCGCCTGATGGCTCGCGAACTATTGAAGAAGGTCGGTTAATGAAACTTCTCGGAATTCTGGCATTTGTTGTGGCGCTGCTTCTATCTGTCATGATCCACGAATTTGGCCACTACATCACTGCAAAGCGCTTTGATATGAAGGTTACTGAATTCTTCCTAGGCTTTGGAAAGCGCATCTGGTCATTTACTAGAGGTGAGACTGAATTTGGCATTAAGGCTATTCCTGCAGGTGGCTACTGTCGCATTGAAGGCATGACGCCACGGGATGAGATGCCTTTAGGTGAAGAATCTCGAGCATTCTATGGCGCCTCAACTACCCGTAAATTAATTGTACTGGGAGCAGGATCGACGGCCCACTTCATTATTGGCTTCCTTCTTATCTTCTCTATCTTCTTTGGAGTTGGCGTTAATGCACTTCTGTCTGATGTGACGAAAGTTTCGCCAAATTCTGCAGCAGCAGCGGCTGGGTTCCAGCTGGGGGATAAAATCATCGCCATCGATGGAGTTGAAGTCACTGATTGGTATCAGGATTCACAGGCGATTGCAGCATCTCAAGGGAAAGAGCTGACATTCTCAGTTCAGCGTGATGGGCAAGAAATTGCGATTGCTGCAGCGCCAACATACCTAGAGTCAGAGAAGCGTTATGTGCTCGGAGTTGTGACAAAAATTGGTATTAAACGTGATGGGCTACTGACTTCGGTGAAAGAGTCAGCTCGCGCAACTGCAGTACTCACTCGTGAATCAGTAAAAGCTTTGATTGCGCTACCGACAAAGGTTCCACAACTCATCCGACAGACCTTTGGTGATGAAAAGCGTGATCCCAATGGACTTGTTGGAATTGTGGGTGCAGCACGTGTTTCAGGAGATGCGGTCAGCAGCAATAAGCTCAATAACACCGAACGCCTTGGAACATTCCTCCTTCTGATTGCAAGTTTGAATATCTTTGTGGGTCTCTTTAATTTGCTTCCACTTCTTCCACTCGATGGTGGACATATGGCAGTTGCCATCGCTGATGAGATTCGTGCCTTCTTTGCTCGTCTTCGTGGAAGGCCACGCCCTGCTGGAATTGATGTGAATGTGCTAACACCGTTGACGATGTCAGTCTTTGCAGTGCTTGCAGTATTGACCGCAATCCTGCTTATTGCAGACATTCTCAACCCCGTCTCGCTCAATCTCTAGAGATAAGGCAGAATACGGTTCATGGTTGATCTCGGAATTCCAAGCGCGCCACCTCCTACCTTGCATCCGCGTCGTAAGACACGACAACTCAAGGTTGGATCCATTGGCGTAGGTTCTGATTCACCGGTCAGCGTTCAGTCGATGTGTACAACGCTCACATCTGATGTCAATGCAACGCTGCAGCAGATTGCAGAACTCACCGCCTCTGGTTGCCAGATTGTGCGCGTTGCAGTTCCATCTCAAGATGATGCAGATGCACTTGCACAGATTGCAAAGAAGTCACAGATTCCTGTCATTGCAGATATCCATTTCCAGCCGAAATATATCTTTGCAGCGATTGATGCTGGGTGCGCCGCAGTGCGTGTGAACCCAGGCAACATCAAGCAATTTGATGACAAGGTCAAAGAAGTTGCAAAAGCTGCAGGAGATGCTGGTATTCCGATTCGTATTGGCGTTAATGCAGGTTCACTTGATCCAAGACTTCTCAAAAAATATGGAAAGGCAACTCCTGAGGCACTTGCAGAGTCTGCGCTCTGGGAAGCATCCCTCTTTGAAGAACACGGCTTTGGCGATATCAAGATTTCTGTCAAGCATCACGATCCTGTCACGATGGTTAATGCATATCGCATCTTGGCCGCAAAGTGTGATTACCCGTTGCACCTTGGCGTGACTGAAGCTGGTCCTATCTTCCAAGGAACAATTAAATCTGCAACAGCATTTGGAATTCTTCTAGCAGAAGGTATTGGCGACACGATTCGTGTTTCTCTGTCAGCTCCTCCTGTTGAAGAGGTCAAGGTTGGTATTTCAATTCTTGAATCGCTGAATCTGCGTCAACGCAAACTTGAGATTGTTTCTTGTCCATCATGTGGTCGCGCACAAGTAGATGTCTATACGCTGGCTGAGAAAGTTCAGGCAGGTCTTGAAGGTATGACTGTTCCACTACGCGTTGCGGTCATGGGCTGTGTTGTAAACGGTCCTGGTGAAGCACGTGAGGCAGATCTTGGTGTTGCATCAGGAAATGGCAAGGGGCAAATCTTTGTAAAGGGCGTAGTCATCAAGACAGTGCCAGAGGCACAGATTGTTGAAACTTTAATTGAAGAAGCTATGCGTCTTGCTGAAGAGATGGAAGCCGCAGGTGTTGCATCAGGAGAACCTTCCGTCACAACCTCCTAAAGGTCGGGTAGGGTTCGCATCATGTTGCGAATGTCCACCCTTTTCTTGCGCACGTTGCGCGATGACCCAGCAGATGCTGAAGTACCAAGCCATCGCCTTCTAGTCCGGGCTGGATATATTCGCCGAATTGCCGCAGGTGTCTATTCATGGCTGCCACTAGGTGTGATCACACTTAGAAATATTGAAAACATTGTTCGCGATGAGATGGATAAGGCTGGATTCCAAGAAGTTCACTTCCCAGCACTGCTTCCTAAAGATGCCTATGAAGTAACAGGTCGCTGGAACGATTACGGCCCAGATCTCTTTCGTCTGCAAGATCGTAAGGGCGCAGATTACTTACTAGGCCCAACACATGAAGAGATGTTTACTCTTATGGTGAAGGGTGAATATTCATCCTATAAAGATTTACCCCTTGCTCTCTATCAAATCCAAACAAAGTATCGCGATGAAGCGCGCCCACGTTCTGGAATTATCCGCGGCCGTGAATTTGTGATGAAGGATTCTTATTCATTTGACCTTACCGATGAGGGTCTCGTTGAGTCCTATATGCGCCATCGCGCTGCATATATCAAGACCTTTGATCGCCTTCGTATGAAATACAACATCGTCAGTGCTGTCTCTGGTGCGATGGGTGGATCTGCATCAGAAGAGTTCTTAGCGCCATGTGAGACTGGTGAAGATACATACGTTCTCTGCGAAAAGTGCGGCTATTCAGCAAATGTGGAAGCTATGACAACAGTTGTTGCAGCAAGTGATGCATCAGGTGTTGCAGCCCTTGAAGTCTTTGATTCACCGAATACGCCAACTATCGACACCCTTGTTGAATTACTCAATGCAAAGTTCGGTGGGGGATACGACGGCTCAATGACTCTGAAGAATGTCATGTTGATGGCAGATAAGACTCCTATCTCCGTACTCGTCCCAGGAGATCGAGAAGTAGATCTCAAGCGCTTGCAGGCAAACCTTGCAGGAGTCAATGACATCAGTGTTTTTGAAGAGGCAGATTTCGCAAAGTTCCCAGGACTTGTGAAGGGTTACATCGGACCACAGGATGCGAAGAAGAACGGCATCACTGTCTATGCAGATCCTCGTATTGCACCAGGAACATCATGGGTAACGGGAGCCAACGCTAAGGATAAGCATGCTCGCAATGTTGTCAGCGGTCGCGATTTCACTGTCGATCACTATGTGGAAGCCGCTCAGATTAAGCAAGGTGATTCATGTCCTAAGTGTGCAACGCCCGTAATTATTGATCGCGCTATTGAAATCGGTCACATCTTCCAATTAGGTCGCAAGTATGCAGATGCTCTTGGCCTCACAGTTTTAGATCAAAACGGCAAATCACAGGTTGTCACGATGGGCTCTTATGGAATTGGTGTTTCACGCGCAGTAGCTGCAATTGCTGAACAGAGCTATGACGAGATTGGTCTTTCATGGCCGGTTGAAGTCGCACCTGCCAAGGTCCACGTTGTTGCTACTGGAAAAGAAGATATCGTCTTTGAAACAGCAGAGAAGATTTCAGCTGAGCTTGAATCTCGAGGCATTAGCGTGATGATCGATGATCGACGCGGTACTAGCCCAGGAGTTAAGTTTAAGGATGCTGAGCTGATCGGTATTCCTGTCATTGTTGTGGTGGGCAAGGCTCTTGAGCAGGGAAATGTTGAGATCCGTGTTCGCAAGAGTGGAGATAAATCTGAAGTTGCAGTGGCATCAGCAGTGGAACATATTGCTGCACTTCTACCTACCTTGAGCTAATGCTTGAAAATCTCACTGCAGTAAATCTTGCCCTGCTGGGGCTTGCAATGTTTTCATCGGGATTTATCGATGCCATTGCTGGTGGGGGTGGCCTTATTCAGACTCCTGCGATGTTGCTCTCTTTCCCTAATACAAATCCCGTTGAGGTTGTTGCAACCTCTAAGACTGCAGCCTTCTTTGGAACATCTACTGCTGCCATTCAATATCGCAGATTTATTAAGACAGACCCCAAGTTGTTGATTGCGATGGTTATCCCAGCCTTCATTGGCGCTTGTTTTGGTTCCCTTCTGGCATCTCATATCTCACCAGAGAGCTTTAAGAGCTCTATCTTCTTTATGATGATTGCAATCTTTATCTATACGCTCTTCAAGCCAGATCTTGGCAAGGTGCATGTTGAGAAGCACTCACCACAAAAGATGATGGTCATTGGTGCGATAGCAGCCTGTCTTATCGGTTTCTATGATGGTCTGATTGGTCCTGGTACAGGAACAATGCTGATGATTGCACTTGTTGCAATCATGGGCTTTGCCTTTGTGGGGGCATCTGCGATTGCCAAGGTTGTCAATGCAACGACGAATTTAGCTTCCATCATTGTGGTTGGGCTTCGTATCGGAATTATGTGGAAGCTCGGGCTAGTACTTGCAGTAGCAAATCTTGCAGGTGGATATATGGGCTCACATATGGCGATTAAGAAGGGCTCATCCTTTATCCGGATCTTCTATCTGATTGTGACAGCACTTCTCATTCTGCGACTTGGATACTCGCTCTATATAGAGTAAATTTGCACCTGCACGGCACCAAAAAAAGACAATTGAATAACAATCGAATAGGACGGCACGAAGATGGCTCTTAAAGACCAGATTTCTGAACACATCACTCCAGCGCTACATAAAGCTGGATATTTCCTTGAAGATGTCAATCTTGTTTCCCCAGGACAGCACCGCATCGTCACAGTCATTGTCGATGGCCAGAGCGCACTTAATCTTGATCAAGTCACCGTGGCATCAAAGCTCGTCTCAGAACTTCTTGATGAGGCAACTTTTATGGGAGAGACTCCATTTACTCTGGAAGTGACATCTCCTGGAATTGATCGCCCGCTCACACTTCCTCGCCACTTTGCTAAGAATGTTGACCGACTTCTTAAGGTTACTAAGAGCGATGGCATTGTCGTCACAGGTCGAATTCTCTCCAATACTGAGAGTGATGTGACTTTATCTGTGACTGAGAAGAAGGATGTCAAAGAGGTAGTGATCTCTTTGAGCGATATCAAACGAGCTCAGGTTGAAATTGAATTTAATCGCAAAGAAGGCGACAAGTAATGGGCGTCGATATTCCAGCGCTGGTTCTTCTGACCGATGCAAAGGGCATGCCCCTCGAGCAGTTGATTCAGATGATTGAGGCAGAGATCCTTGCCGCCTATACCGAAACTCCTGAACCAAATCGTTATGCACGCGTTCAACTCGATCGTGAGACTGGCGATATTGCACTCTATGTTCCAACCTTTAATGAACTTGGCGAACGCGTCAGTGAAGATATTCTAGAAGTTGAAGGTTTTGACCGTATGGCAACATCGACTGCGCGCAAAACCATCAAGATGCAGATGCGTGCTACGAATGATGCAGAGATTGTTGGTGAGTTCACAGCATCTGTCGGAGATGTGATTTCAGGAATTATTCAGCAAGGTCGCGATCCCAAGATGATTCACGTCAACCTGGGTCGTATTGAAGGAAAGATTCCACCTCAAGAGCAAGTCCCTGGTGAGGCCTATACACACGGTGAGCGCATTAAATGTTTCGTTGTTGAAGTAAAACAAGGGTTAAAAGGTCCAGAGATTATGTTGTCTCGAAGCCATCCAGGTCTTGTGAAGCAACTCTTTGCTCTGGAAGTTCCTGAAGTCAAAGATGGAATCGTTGAAATTATGGGCGTCTCACGAGAGGCAGGCCATCGCACAAAGATTGCTGTGAAATCACATCGCGCAGGTGTTTCACCTAAGGGATCTCTCATTGGACCACTGGGTTCACGCTCTCGCGCTGTGATGGATGAACTCAATGGAGAGAAGATTGACATCGTTGATTACGATGAAGATCCAGTTAAATATGTTGCACATGCACTGGCTCCAGCCAAGGTCAGCAGCGTCACCATCGTTGATGAACTCTCTCGTTCGGCAAAAGTAATTGTCCCTGATTACCAACTCTCATTAGCTATCGGTAAAGATGGGCAGAATGCTCGCCTTGCAGCTCGCCTTACAGGCTGGCGTATCGATATCCATCCTGATACCCCAGCACCTACCGCATAACCCCGCATGAAATAGGGAATTCCACCCTGATTCGCTAGACTAGACACATTACGCAGGCACGCAAGCGCCGCGTTATTAACGAAATGGATGCGAAAGATATGAAACTCAAATGAGCTCGTTTACATCATGAGGTCGAACAACTAGGGCTCGCATCCCACAAGAATTTATGCGGGCCAAGACAGGAGAAATGTGTCAAAGGTCCGCGTACATGAGTTGGCAAAACAACTCGGTATGGAGAGCAAGGAAGTCCTTGCAAAGCTCCAAGAAATGGGCGAATTCGTCCGATCAGCTTCATCCACAGTTGAAGCACCTGTAGTCCGCAAGTTAGTTGCGCTCTATCCAGATGCAAAGCCAGTTTCCGATGCGAAGCCAGTTAAGAAGGCCGCTGCAAAGAAGACTGCTGCCTCAAAGAAGACTGCCGAAGTAAATCCAGAGTTAGCTGCAGAACTTGCAGCAGAACTCGGAGTTGATCTTGCAGCGCTGAAGGCATCACGCGATGCTGAAAAGGTTGCACAGGAAGAAGCGAAAGCTGCAGCAAGTGAAGCAGCAGCAACTCCTGCACCAACAACGCCAACAACTCCAGCGGCGCCTCGTCCTGGAAATAATCCTTTCTCAACAGGCAGTGCGGTTCCACGTCCACCGCGTCCTGGAAATAATCCTTTCTCAACAGGTGGCGCAGTTCCTCGCCCACCACAACGACCACAAGGAACGGGAGCACCTCGTCCAGGAATGGCAGGAGCGCGTCCAGGTTCTGTGCGTCCAGGTTTTGCAGCGCGTCCAGGTGCACCACGACCTGCAGGTGCTGGAACTGGAACAGGTAATTACCCACCACGAACAGGTGGGGCACCAACATCATCAGGACCTTATCGTTCACAAGGTGCAGCAGGTGGTGCACCAGGTGGTGCAGCAGGTGGTCCACAACGCCCAGGCGGCGGCGGTCCTAATCGCGGTCCAGGTCGTGGCGGTACTGCAGGTGCATTCGGAAAGAATGCGAGTAAATCTTCAAAGCGTAAGCAGAAGTCACGTAAGGCGCTACGCGAAGAGTTCGACAATATGCAGGCACCACAACTTGGTGGCGCAGTTATTCCTCACGGTGATGGCAAGACAAAGATTCGTATGCGCCGTGGTTCATCGCTTGCAGACTTTGCCGAGAAGATTGGCGCAGATCCAGCAGCGTTGGTTTCAGCGCTATTCCACCTTGGTGAGATGGTTACTGCAACACAATCTGTCGATGCAGATACATTTGAAATTCTAGGAGCGCAGCTCAAGTATCAGATTGAGATTGTTTCTCCAGAAGATGAAGACCGCGAGCTATTGCAGGACTTCGATATCGACTTAGCTCAAGAGCTAGAAGATATGAATCCTGATGATCTTGTGGCGCGCCCACCAGTAGTTACTGTCATGGGACACGTTGACCACGGTAAGACTTCTCTTCTTGATGCAATTCGCAAGACTGAAGTGATTAAGGGCGAAGCGGGTGGAATTACACAGCACATCGGTGCTTACCAAATTCATCACGATCATGATGGCGTTAATCGCGCAATCACCTTTATCGATACACCGGGCCACGAAGCCTTTACAGCGATGCGTGCCCGTGGTGCAAAGGTCACAGATATTGCAGTGCTCGTTGTAGCAGCAGACGATGGCATCATGCCTCAGACAATTGAAGCGCTTAACCACGCTCAAGCTGCTGATGTTCCAATCGTTGTTGCAGTCAACAAGATTGATAAGGAAGGCGCGAACCCAGATAAGGTCCGCCAGCAATTAACTGAATACAACTTGATCGCTGAAGAGTACGGCGGAGACACAATCTTCGTAAACGTCTCTGCAAAGAAGGGTGAAGGAGTCGATGCACTTATCGAATCCATTCTCCTCACAGCAGATGCTGCTATTGATCTTCGCGCAGTCGCTGCCGATGATGCTCGTGGTGTTGCTATTGAAGCTCACCTCGATCGTGGTCGCGGTCCTGTTGCAACAGTTCTTGTTCAGCGCGGAACTTTGAAGGTCGGAGATGCAATTGTCGCCGGCGGTTCATTTGGACGCGTTCGTGCGATGCTCGATGAAGATGGTGTCAGCGTTGATGAAGCAGGTCCATCACGTCCTGTGCAGGTTCTCGGTTTCACCTCTGTTCCTAACGCGGGAGATACATTCCTCGTTGCAGAAGATGACCGCACCGCACGTCAGATCGCTGAGAAGCGTCAGGCAGCAGAACGTAATGCTCAACTTGCTAAGGCACGTAAGAAGGTTTCACTCGAAGACTTTATGGAGCAGTCCAAGGTCTCAACTCTTAACCTCATCCTCAAGGGTGACGTTTCTGGTTCTGTGGAAGCTCTCGAAGATGCACTCATGCAGCTCGATGTCGGAGCAGAAGTTGATCTTCGTGTTATCCACCGCGGCGTAGGCGCAATTACCAAGAGCGATATCACTCTTGCATCTGCATCTACTGCAGTTGTGATCGGCTTTAACGTTAAGCCTGAACCACAGACAGCAATCTTTGCTGATCAAGAAGGCGTTGAAGTTCGCTTCTACTCCGTTATCTACAACGCAATCGAGGAGATTGAGCTCTCCCTTAAGGGTCTGCTCAAGCCAGAGTTCGAAGAAGTTGTATTGGGTAGCGCAGAAGTACGCGATCTCTTCAAATCTTCAAAGGTTGGAACAATTGCAGGTTCAATCGTTACTGAAGGAATCATTCGACGTAATGCAAAGGCGCGCGTCATGCGTGATGGAGCAACAATTGCCGAAGAGGTCAATATCGAATCTCTCAAGCGATTTAAGGATGATGCCACTGAAGTCAAAGAAGGCTTCGAGTGCGGTATCGGCGTCGGTAAGGGTGCTGACCTTCAGGTCGGAGACATCATTCAGGTCTTCGAGATGCGTGAGAAGAAGCGCGCCTAACCATGGGAAACTCACACCGCAGCCACAAGGTTGCAGACCGCATCAAGGTAGTAGTGGCACAGCTGCTTGAGACAAAGATTAAAGATCCGCGTCTTGGCTTTGTCACTGTTACCGATGCGCGCGTTACGGGAGATCTCCAGAACGCTTCCATCTTCTATACCGTTCTGGGTAACGATGAAGAACGTGCTGCAACTGCTGCAGCTCTTGAATCAGCCAAGGGTGTTATTCGTAGCGCAGTAGGTAAAGATTTAGGAACTCGTATTACTCCATCTCTTGAATTTATCCTTGATGGTCTTCCAGAATCTGCCAAAGCGCTCGACACTCTCCTTGAGCGAGTTCACCAACTCGATGCAGAGGTTGCAAAGGCGCGCGAGAATGCAAAGCCTGTTGTTGAAGATGCCTATAAAGTCCCTCGCATAAAAATCGAAGAGTAGTTACTTCATCATGGTCGATGGCTTCCTCGTAGTAGATAAAGCTGGTGGAATGACGAGCCACGATGTTGTTGCAGTGGGCCGTAAAGCTCTCGGCACACGCAAAGTTGGCCATGCGGGGACTCTCGATCCTATGGCAACAGGCATTCTCGTACTGGGCTTTGGTAACGGAACTCGTCTCTTGCAATACATCACCGATGGCGACAAGTCCTATATTGCAACAGTTGTTCTTGGCGCATCAACTGTCACAGATGATAAAGAAGGTGAAGTACTTACATCTACAGATGCCTCGAAGGTAGTAGATAGTGAGATTGAAAAGATTCTTAAAGCGATGATCGGAACTATTGCACAGCGTCCATCATCAGTCTCTGCCGTCAAAGTTGGGGGAGAGCGTGCCTATGATCGCGTTCGTGCAGGAGAGACATTTGAACTTCAAGCGCGCAACGTCACCATCACCCAACTCGATGTTCTGGCTATTCGCCACCTTGATGTGACAACCGAAGTTGATATTGAAGTTACATGTTCTGCTGGCACATTTATTCGCGCCATAGCTCGTGACTTAGGTGATGGCCTTGGCGTTGGGGGACACTTGAGTGCTCTGCGCCGCACGCGCGTTGCAGGCTTTAGCGAAAAAGATGCAGTGAGTTTTGAAGACCTTAAGGCTCAGAAATTTACTGCACTCGATATTGCCGATGTTGCTCGCGTGACCTTTACCCCCCGTGAGCTTTCAGCTGATGAAGTGCAAGAACTCTCATTTGGTCGTCCATTATCTGAGAACGGAAATACAGTCATTAATGCTGCAATGTCTCCAGATAATCGTCTGATTGCACTTTTGAAAGATGAAGGCGGCAAGGCAAAACCTATTGCTGTCTTTGCAGCGGCGAACTAGGTAAGGCAAGATTGGCATATGAGTGAGAGCAGCGTCGTAGTAATCGGCGTCTTTGATGGCGTCCATAAGGGCCACCAACTTCTGCTCAATCACGCCAAAGAGATTGCTGATGGGCGTTCTATCGTTGCACTCACCTTTGACCCACATCCCACAACCGTCTTTGCACCCGATAAGGCGCCCACAATGCTCACCACATTGGCAGATCGCGTGGAACTTCTTAAGATTCATAACGCAGATCAAGTAGCTGTGATGAAGTTCAATGAGAAGTTTGCTGCGATGTCACCAGATGATTTCGTTCAGACGGTGCTGGTTAGCCAACTGCATGCGAGTACGGTGATTGTGGGAAAGAATTTCACCTATGGCCATAAAGCTGCTGGCACTGTGGAGAGCCTGATTGCATCAGGACTCACACATAACTTCACGGTGGATGTGCAGGAGTTGAAGGCAGATACTGAAGTTATCTCCTCATCACGTATCCGTAAGTTAGTCATTGAAGGCAAAGTCGAAGAAGCACGCGAGCTTCTTTCTCGCCCCCATCGCCTTGATGGAGTGGTTGTTCATGGTGAAAAGCGTGGACGTGAAATTGGATATCCGACTGCAAACCTGGGAAATATTGAAGGTCAGACAATTCCAGCAGATGGTGTCTATGCAGGATGGCTCACAGTTGGAATTAACTTCTGGCCGGCTGCTATTTCAATTGGAACAAATCCAACATTTGAAGGTGCTCGTGGTCGTCAAGTTGAGGCATATGCACTCGATCAAGAAGGTCTTGAGCTTTATGACAAGAGCGCTTCGATTGAGTTCGGTTGGTATTTGCGTCCCACACTCAAATTTGATGGCCTTGAACCACTTCTTGAGCAGATGAAGAAAGATTGCGATAAGGCCCGCGAATTAACAGAGAAATAGGCGTATTCCAGCCTCAATTTCACTTATCCACACCCCGCAGGTAAACTTCCTACTGTCCAACGAGAAAGTGATTTCCCGTGATTCAAACCGGGAAGCCTCTTGAACAGTACTGATGTACTTAACATGAAAAGGAAATAGATATGTCATTAACACCAGAAGTAAAGAAAGAAATCATTGCGAAGTACGGATCATCAGCTACTGATACAGGAAGCCCTGAAGCTCAGGTCGCTCTTTTGTCACGTCGAATCGAAGACATTACAACTCACCTCAAGACCAATCCGCATGATCACCACAACCGTCGTGGTCTCTTGTTGCTCGTAGGTCAGCGTCGTCGCATCCTTCAGTACCTCGCGAAGACAGATATCAATCGTTATCGCGCAATTATCGAGAAGCTCGGTATTCGCCGCTAATTAAGAATTAATTACACGCCGGGGGACAATGGTCCTCGGTAGTGGTTTCCAGATGTTTGCATCTGTGAACTTCGATCGAAGATTCATTTGTTTCGCCTCGCGTGTAGTTACCGCTCCAAGGTGCAATCTACGTGCCTTGGAATTTGAAACAAAGGAGGACCCATGGAGGGTCAAGACGTTAAGACAGCAGTAGCCGTTATCGATAACGGAAAGTTCGGAAAGCGCGAGATTAAGTTCGAAACAGGACGTCTCGCAAAGCAAGCAGCAGGAGCTGCAGCTGTGTATCTCGATGATCAGACAATGATCTTCTCAGCAACAACAGCATCAAAGACACCTAAGGATCAATTCGACTTCTTCCCACTCACAGTGGATGTTGAAGAGAAGATGTATGCCATTGGCAAGATTCCTGGTTCATTCTTCCGTCGCGAAGGTCGTCCATCAGAAGAGGCAATTCTTACCTGCCGTTTGATCGACCGCCCATTGCGTCCATCATTTATTAAGGGACTTCGTAATGAAGTTCAGATCGTTGTGACTGTTATGGCACTCGATCCAGACCACATGTATGACGTCATTGCTATCAACGCAGCGTCAATGTCTACACAGCTTGCAGGTTTGCCATTCTCAGGTCCTATCGGTGGTGTGCGTGTTGCACTTATCGATGGTCAGTGGGTTGCATTCCCTAACCATTCACAGGTCGAGAACGCTGTTTTCGACATGGTCGTTGCAGGTCGCGTCACAGCTGACGATGTTGCAATCATGATGGTTGAAGCAGAAGCAACAACTCGCACAATCGGTCTTATTGCAGAAGGCGCTAAGGCACCTACTGAAGAGATCGTTGCGCAGGGACTTGATGCTGCAAAGCCATTTATTCGTATTCTCTGTGAAGCACAGTCAAAGCTTGCAGCAGTTGCTGCAAAGCCAACAGCTGAATTCCCAGTGTTCCTTGATTACCAAGATGATGTATTTGCTGCAGTTGAAAAAGCTGCCAAGGATGACCTTGCAAAGGCACTCACAATCTCAGGTAAGCAAGAGCGCGAAACAAAGATCGATGAGATCTCAGCTGCAACTAAGGAATCTGTCTCTGCTGCCTTTGAAGGCCGCGAGAAGGAAGTTCCTGCAGCGTTTCGCTCACTGACCAAGAAGCTTGTTCGTCAGCGCGTACTTCGCGACAAGATCCGTATTGATGGTCGCGGTCTTCGCGATATTCGTGCGCTCTCAGCTGAAGTTGAGGTAATTCCTCGCGTTCACGGTTCAGCAATCTTCGAACGCGGTGAGACTCAGATTCTTGGAGTTACAACTCTGAATATGCTCAAGATGGAGCAGCAGCTCGACACAATGAGCCCTGACAAATCAAAGCGTTATATGCACAACTACAACTTCCCACC
>Ga0304730_1001943_pt1 | contig 15184 bp, 17 predicted proteins | sample M_130628_MF_Meta_FD_190474 | JGI IMG/M metagenome (GOLD analysis project Ga0304730, IMG submission 190474) | Freshwater microbial communities from Lake Montjoie, Canada to study carbon cycling - M_130628_MF_MetaG (v2) (version 2) | ecosystem: Environmental > Aquatic > Freshwater > Lake | place...
CAATAACTCCGCCCCTGTGTCCAAGCTCCTCGGCTTCGTCTAGGTAATGAGTGGTCAGCATGATTGTCATTCCCTCCTGCTGCAGCCCACGAATAACCTCCCAAAAAGCTCTCCTAACTTCTGGGTCAAAGCCAGTTGTTGGTTCGTCTAAAAACAAAACCTCAGGATTTCCGATCAAGCCCAACGCAACATCTACTCTGTGCTGCTGACCGCCAGAGAGCTTCTTTACAGGCTCTGAAGCCTTACCCTGCAGCCCAACCGCCTCGATAACTTCTTCGACTTTTCTGGGGTTTGGGTAAAGGCTGGCAAAGTGTGTGATTATGTCTCGGACAGAAAGCCGACCAAGGTCACCAGCGGATTGTTGAACTATTCCAATTCGAGCCCGGAACGCACGGCTGGCTCTTTGTGGATCCTGACCGAGAACTCTTACTTCTCCAGATGTTCTGGTTCGAAAGCCCTCCAATATCTCTATCGTTGTTGTCTTTCCAGCCCCGTTTGGACCGAGAAGAACGAAGGTCTCGCCCCTTGAGACAGTAAAACTTACGTCGTCGACAGCCTGAAAATCTTTGTACCCCTTTGAAAGACCTATGACCTCGATTGCACTCATACCGAGGATTTTACCAAAGCAATCAACAGAATCGACTTCCTCCCCAATGGCGTAGAAAGTGATTTGGCAAAGCAAAACCCTGTTTTCATGAGGGCCACGGGGAAGTAGGTCGAATCCCCCATTCTCCGCCATCTACAGATCGAGTGAAGCTACAACTTCGCCTTCTATGTTCTCGCCAGTTTCTATAAAACCTAGTTTCTTATAGAATCCTGACGCGTTGTTTTCAGTCGGTTTCCAACTAACTAGAACTCTTGGTAACTGCAGTTCCCGATACCTCATAATTGCTGCCTGGACTGCAAAAGTGCCCACTCCAAAACCTTGATGAGACTTGTCAACGAGCAGTCGCCAAATCCATGGATCCTCTTGCTCTGGTGTTGGCTCAGCGCACATCAAGAAAGCGGCAGGGACTCCGTTTCTGAGCACCCCTCTAATCCATGGTTTAGGAATGCCAGTTTCATACTTTGGTGGGAAAAGAGCATCTGCATAACTCTGAGCGACTGAAGCGACTAAACCTCGCTGGTTTTCAGCAACATCCAACAAAAGAAACTCACGTGCTAGATTGTCTATCTCAATAAGCTCTAGTTGATTTTGCATACTTCGAATATAGAGTAGAAACTGAACTGCCTGGGTTTTCAGCAACAATAGGAGACTTCATAGCCATAAGTGCAACTATTGGTATTAGGACCAGAATGTTGAGTACCAGTGAAACGTAAATCAAGGTTTCCATTTAGCTTTTAGCAAATCTGTCTTTAGCTGAATTGCGGTTACCTGTTGCAGGTACCACTTCCTTGACTTTACCGAAACCAAAAGTAGGCATGTTCACATACATGTTCTCTACTCCATCTTTTGGAACCACATAGGTTTCATGCCAGATACCAACAGCATTTGATGATCTGGCTGCCTTGTTAAAGGCTTTCCATGCTGGTAGATGCTCTGCATCAGTTGCCTTGGAGTACTCTAGAAGCTTTTCAGCGCTCTCCCAGTATTGAACCAAAATCAAAGTTCGGCTGAACCACATCTGATAAGACTTGAAACCTAGTTGTGGGTTTTTGTATAGCTCGGGCAGCATCCTTGCCATAGCCATGAAAACTGGTACCCATTTGTGAAAAGCCAAAACATTATTGATTCGCATTCCGATCAGAAACACAACAATTCCTTCATCGGTAACTGCTGTCATGCGACCTTTATTTATCTTGCTCACTGTGTGGTAACTCCATTTTCTTTAACTACTTCAATATGGATTCAGCCTAACCTCTTTACTAAATGGTGACAGGGAAGAGATTCGATTCACAGGATTGGGAAGTCTTCAGGGCCAGTCCATGGATCCTCTTTTTCCGCCAAAAGCTAGCGGTGTAGCGAGCATTTATTAGGTTCAGCAGCTTGGGCAATAAACTTTGTCCATGGGCATACTCGTAATCTTCGCTGTAAATGTAAAAGCTCTGGCTAGTTTTTATGAGGCTGTACTTGGGCTTACTCCTACTCCAAAACCAGGCGATACCAAGAAGGACATTCGCTTGGGCGGCAAGGGCATTGAACTTCTAATCCATTCGATTCCCCCACGTATCGCTAAAACTATTGTGATTAAGTCACCGCCAGCACCCAGGGACATTGCCTCGATGAAACCAGTGTTTGATGTGAAGTCACTTTCCAAAGCAGAGGAGCAAGTCACTCTTCGAGGTGGAGTAGTCACTAAGGTCACATTCACTGTGGATGGGCTAACTCGTCGTGACGTATTAGATCCAGAGGGTAACGTCGTACAACTTAGAAGCGCGAAACAGTAAAGTCTTGACTAATCCAAACAAACTGGTTGAACTGAAGATAGCTGGTCGCTATCGAATGATTCCGGTCTGGGCTACAGAACTAGATTTTGAAGTTAGACCAGGTCAAAAATTTGATGCTAGAGCTTGGAAGTCTTGGAAGCCTGTTCTTCTTCTATTGAACGAGGTTGCTAAGAAAGAGAAACTCAAGATCAACTGGGTAAGAGTTCACTCACACTTTGGGCATAAAGGACCTGTGCCTCATGCCATGGGTTGGTGGGATCATGAGATCAAAGCAATGTTCCTATGTCACTTTGACAAAGAGACAATGCTTCATGAAGTAGGTCACGCTCTATCCAGTGGTTACCACGGAGACCCATGGGCTAAACAAGCAGCAAGGCTTTACATAAAGTATCTAAAGGGCAAAGAACTAAAAGCTGCCATGATTCAACTAGCTCATTACCTATCGGGACGCAGAGTCTATAAAACTCTTTACGGAGAGAAAGCTCCGAAAGCTCCAGAGATTCAAAGTCTCTGGAAAGATTTAGTGCCGAAGTAGGTGCAGAAAGCAATAGCTTTCTCTCGGCACTACGACTTAAGGGGCCTAGCTGCTGGAACAGAAAGGAATGCTAAGGCACTAACCAGACCAACAACCAATAGTGCATGAAGTATTCCTACCGCTTCTCCTAAGAAACCCACCACAGGTGGGCCAGCTAGGAAGGCACAGTAACCAATAGTTGAAACAACACTGATTCTGGCTGCTGCTCTTCTTGGATCATCAGAGGCAGCTGACATTCCAACTGGGAAGCCAAGGCTTGCACCTAATCCCCAAATAGCTGCTCCAAAGTATGCACCTATTGGCCCGCCAAACACAAACAGCAGGCAACCAACCAACGTGGCAGTGAATAGAACACGAAGAACTAGTACTCGCCCAAACTTATCTAAAGCCATTGAGCCTAAGACTCGTCCTGCAGTCATGAACAATAAGAATGCTGAAAGTCCAAATACTCCCGCAGTGGCTGTTGTTTCGTGACCTTCGACAAAAGCAACAGCAATCCAGTCATTAGCTGTTCCTTCTGTGAAGGCAGCAGCTAGCACCATAACTCCAATGAGCAGAGTTCTCGGCTCGGTCCAAGCAGATTGTTGCTTGATTTTCTCACTCTTACTATTGGTATGGTCTAGAGCTTCTAGCGCAATGTATTTGTTAGTTCCCCACAATAGAACCAATGTGGTTATTACAGCAATAGTCGTTAGATGTATCGCCAAAGGTATTTGAAGCCTGGTTGCCAGTGCTCCAACAATTGCACCTAGGAATGTTCCTCCGCTGAAGGCGGCATGGAACCAAGGCATGATAGCTCGCTCTAACTTCTGCTCAATGATTGAACCCTCAAGGTTCTGAGCCACATCCCACATACCAATCCCAAACCCAACAAGAACAAGTCCAGTGATCGGAATTACTAAATTTTGGCTAAAGGTTATTGAGAAGCAGGTGACCAGAAGGCCAACGATTCCGGAGGCAGCTCCAAAGCGAACTGTGTTTTTAGTGCCAAACCGATCACAAACTCTTCCAGCTACAGGAAGTCCAACTAGAGACCCTACGGCGAGGGCAAGAAGCAGAAAACTTAGCGTTCCAGTTCCGATATCTAGTAATCGTTTGACGTCTGGGATTCTAGATAACCAGGAGGCGAATAGAAAACCGCTTGCTGCAAAGGTAACTAGGTTTCCAGTTCGAGCCTGTGTGACTTGATGTTTGCTGTTATTAGTAGTCACTTTGCGGAAGAATTTTCAGTCTAAAAGTTGTAAGCACTAAGGCTTTTTGCGCCTAAAGATGCTCTTGAGCTTTGCCATGATCTTCTCAAGTCCCTGCATACCCTGTTTGTTGACTTCTTGAGCCCACTTGATTTCTAGAGCAAGGATAGAAAGGCCGAAGAATATGAAAAGTAGTCCAGGGCCTGGCGTGACCATCATGATTAGTCCCAAGATCAACAAGGTAAAACCAACCACCATGATCACTACCCATCTGACTGGGTGAGGCAGTTTAGCAAGAATGTTTTTTAGCTTTTCCAATGGCCTACGCCTTTCTATTGGCTCAATTATCTCACGGCACCAAACCTGGTTGAAAGCGCTAAAGACCGAGATAAGACTGTAATAAACCAAACCAAGGTTTCGGGTAAATAGTTGGCGAACTAGGTTAGATTTCTGATATGTCTAAAGATGCTAAAGAGCAACACAAAGTCCTAATTCCTGGCCGTTGGGTCGAGAGAATCGAAGAGATCTTCCACGTCATTTTGGGTATCTTCCTTCTAGGAATTGCAGTTGCCGCTCTAGTCTTCTCAGTTGGCAGAGTGTTTGAAACTGTGCCGTTCTTCCCAACTGGAATGATTCAAGCGATCAATGACATCCTGTTCATCATCATCATTCTGGAAATTCTAAGAACCGTAGTTGCTAGATACACAGATGGTGTATTCCAATTACAAAACTTCTTGATTATTGGAGTTATCGCTGCGGTTAGACACATTCTTACTGTTGGTGCATCCATGACCTTGGCTTCTGGTAAATCTCAGGAAGAGTTCAACAGGGCTGTTATAGAGCTTGGTATTAGCTCAGGAATTGTCGTTGCACTTGTGTTTGCAATATTCCTATCTAAGGCGTCTAACACTTTGAAGGGCAAAGCCTTTAAAGAGTAGCTTTATTCAAACAAGTTAGACTTTTTCAATGTCCAACGATTATATTCTGCTCGATGGCGGTCTAGCCACTGCCCTAGAGGATTTAGGAAATACCTTCACCTCTGAGCTCTGGACTGGTGAACTTCTCAAGAGCGCTCCTGATCAAATCAGAGATGCACACGCTGCGTTCGTAAAAGCAGGCGCAGAGATAATCATTACCTCCACCTATCAGGTTTCATTTCCTGGCTGTATTGCTAAAGGCTGGACTCACCAAGAAGTTGTCGATGCTCTAAAGCTTTCAGTGCAGTTAGCCAGAGATGCTAACTCACCTAAGGTAGCTGCATCGATAGGACCTTATGGAGCTTATCTAGCCGATGGTTCGGAATACCGAGGCAACTACAAAGTCACTGATGAAGAGCTAGAAAGTTTTCATAAAGAGCGACTTGAAATACTAATTGCATGTAAGCCTGACTATTTGGCGATTGAAACTATTCCAGAGATTAGAGAGGCTCGAGTTCTACTGAATCTTCTGACTGAACTCAAGAACGAAATACCAGTATGGATTGCTTTCTCGTGCAAAGACGAAGTGCATCTGTGCTCTGGAGAAAGCTTCAAAGACGCCGCGATGCTCTCTAAAGAACTTGGCGCTGACTACGTTGGAATCAATTGCACAAGTCCTGAACTGGTAACCGGATTGCTGGAATCTGCTAAAGACTTCGGACCGTTCGTTGTCTACCCTAACGCCGGTAGAACTTGGAATGAAAAGCTCAAAAGATTAGAAGGTGCATCTGTCAAACTATCTGATAAACACATTCAAGAGTGGGCAAAGTGCGGTGCAACAATCATTGGTGGTTGCTGCGGTATCGGGCCGAAAGATATAGCTCAGGTCAAAGCATAAGGCTTTAGGTTATTTGCCCAGCTGGCAGAACAGGTCAACTTTCTCGGTTCTTCCTGCAACAATCATGACGTCTCCGGTTTGTAGAACAGTCTCAGGAAACGATGGCAGATAGCTTGCGCCAGCTCTCTTAGTTGCGACAACTGTTACTCCATGTTCAGATCTGAACTTCATTTCAGCAAGGGTCTTGCCATTGAACATTTCTGGAGCAGAAGTTTTCACCATGACGAAGTCTTCATCAATCGGCACATAATCTAGCGATTCACCGGAGACCATGTGTGCAACTCTCTTACCCATATCCATTTCAGGGAAGATGACGTGGTGCACCCCAAGTTGCTGCAAAATACGACCGTGAGCGACACTTGTTGCCTTAGCCCATACTTGAGGAACTCCAAGTTGTAGCAAAAGAGATGCGGTCAAGATACTTGCCTCCAGGTCGCTACCAATAGCTACAACAGCTGAATCAAAGTCTTGAATGCCAAGTTCACGAAGAGCTGTCTCATCCGTGCTATCTGCTTGAACTACATCACTTAGTTCGTCAGATAGATTCTGGACAGTACGAGCGTCGGAATCTACACCTAGAACATCTCTTCCTCCGCGAAGTAGTTCCTGAGCTAAGGATGAACCAAAGCGGCCAAGGCCTATGACCACAATGCTCGAGGTCACTTTGTGTTTAGACGTAGCGCTATTCTTGCGATTTGACACTTGCTTCTCCATTCTGTGGTGTTATTCAATCCTAGATTCCTATCCAATTAGCGGGCTTTCTCTAGGGTATTCAAAGTGTCTCTGCGTCTTTCTAAGGGCTAACGAAGTAGCCACAACTATTGGCCCTAGACGTCCAAAAAGCATTACTAAAGACAAGAGAAACTTGGCATGTTCAGGCAGGCTGGCTGTGATACCTGTTGAAAGGCCAACTGTTCCAATACATGAAATGATTTCAAAGAGCAGCTGATCAGTTGAGAACTTAGTTGTGAACCTAAGCACAAGCAATGCTCCGATTATTACTGAGGAGTAAAGAGTCACGATAGTCAAAGCCTGACGCTGCATAGATCGAGGCAATCTTCTGTTGCCCACGTTCACAGCAGCATCTCCCCTGATTTCTGTAAGAACGATATAAAGAAGAATTACTGCTGTTCCGATCTTGATACCACCAGCGGTTGATCCGCTAGCACCTCCAATAAACATGAGCATGTTCATCACAATCCAAGAACCCGGATCCATCGCAGCAATGTCAATAGAGTTGAATCCAACTGTACGGGTCATTGAAGAGTTGAAGAAACCTGCCATGAACTTTTGAGCTGGATCCATTGGTCCTAGTGTTGCTGGATTACTCCATTCAGTAATAGTCAGTGCTAGTGCTCCAACAATTACTAAAACGAGGCTGGCCCACAAAACTATTCTTGAATTCAACGACCATTGCCTAGGCAGAATGTAGTCAGCCTCTCGTCCAAGCCAAGAGTAAACCTTCAAGCGAATGCGATCTCTAATTTCAATTAGAACAGGTATACCCAAGGAAGCGATAGTGGTAAAAACAAACATGGAAATGATAATCCAAGGATCTTGGGCAAAGCCCATCATGCTGTCTGCATAGAGTGCGAAACCTGCGTGATTTACTGTCATCAAAGAGTGAAAAGCTCCATGACTAATAGCTTTATCAAGGGAATAGTCGTACTCAGTAAAAAAGCGGACAGCCAGAATTATGAAAAGAATGCTTTGAAAAAAGAGCAACATCTTCAGAACTGTCTTTAGATACCCCTTCAAGTCAATGTGTTTAGGAGCTGATGACTCTGCCATAACTGACTTACGGTTCTTTAGAGATATCTTTCCATCCACAAGAAAAGCCACAAGCGCAGCAAAGGCGATGATTCCAATACCGCCAATCTGAACGCCAAATGCAATAACGGAGTGCCCAAAAGTAGACCAATAGGTGCCTGTATCAAGGGAAGCAAGTCCCGTTACCGTGAAAGCAGAGGTAGAAGTCAAAAGAGCATCAAAAAAGTTTGTGGCTTTACCGGAGCTAGATGAAACCGGAAGCATAAGAAGGATTGTGCCCAGAACAATAAGGCCTGTGAATGCCGCAGCAATCGATTGCGTGGCTGAAAGTTTGACTGGATTTTTCATTTCAGGGTCTAATCTATCTTCTGAAACCAGAGCAGGACTGCTGTTTCAGGTAACGCTAAGCGTTGGTCTATTTTCCTAATTACTACTGGCCAGAGTGGTCTTTTAGCACCAGGCCAACAATCGAACTAGCAGCAGAGGCTTTAGCCGGTCGGACGGCTCTGACTAACTCTTTGATTTCAACTTCACGCTTAGGCAGTTTCCCTGCGCTTACCTGTTCCAGGGTGTGCTCAACTTCAGTCATGGAAGAGACAATAACTGAACTGCTCTCGGCGATCTTGCCAAGGTTAGAGAACTCCCAGTGTTCAGGCTTCTTCCAAAAAATAGCCGGCTTATTTGTAACCAGTGGGTATTCGGCAATAAAAGATACTCCATCAGTTATTAGCGCATCCGAAGCTAACGCAATGCTAGTGAAAGGCCCGTCTACATCGGTAAAGGTATTTGGAAGCAAGTCCCAAGACTCACGCCATACCTTCAACTCATCTGCAGTCATAAGATCTCTTCCAGTCAAAGTTCCGAAAAGAAAAGGGTGTGGCCTTAGAACAATGTCAATTTCAGGATTCGCCTTGGCATAAGCAAGCATTGAATCACTTTGCTCATTGAAGTGCCCGAAATTCAACCAATTGATTCCATAGCTGTGATGTGGAGCCCAAATAACTCGCATAGGTTTCTCACCAGTTGGTAAAGATCTAGAAATCGGCCAGTGTGGTGTCACTTTATCTTTGGCTTCAAGCAGAGCATCAATCTTTGGTGTACCAGTGAGGAAGGCATGTTCTGCTCGACCGTTGGCATTAAATGCTTCCTTAGTATCGGCATCTTGCAAAAACACCATGTGCGCTAACTGGTGTGTAGCTTGCGTGTATTGATGAAGGGCAACACCTTCTACACCGGGTTCATTTACTAAAGAAGTTGAGAAGTAAGGAACATAGCAAACCTTTGTAAACTCAATCAGTTTCTCTACTTGATAGTTCTTCTTATAGTTTCGCTGCCAAGGGTAGTTGAGGAAAATGTAATCGGGACTAAGCTCTCTAAGTCTGGCTAAGCCATCCTTACTCTTTTTGAACTTGAATCTTTCGTGCTCAATATGAATTGAATCTAAGTAAGAACTTACAAGCTCTTCATCTTGAAACTTCTCATAGCCGGTTAGTTTCCGAGGCATGGTCATAACCAATGGCTCAAATCTAGGATCTGCTTTCATTTGCTTATAGATAGCATCAAAAGCATCCCAAGCCTCAAAGTAAAAGGTTAGAAAAATTACCTTAATTGGTTTGCTCATAGTTATGTTCTTCTAAGCCAATCGAAGCATTAGGACAAACTGTCCGCCACCTGGCATGACTTCTGTTTTGAAACTGAGCTCTGGCGCAAACCGTGAAAGCCTATCGACTAGCCACTCTGATGCTTGTTCAGCATCCTTACTATCAGCACAGCGACCAACCGCTTCCCTACCGCCTTTTTTAGCCAAACGTTCAACGGTTGCGATGATGGCTGCTGGTTCAAAGACCATTAGATTGCTTGGCCACTGAATGACCGGGTCAATCTTGCCCTTCATGGTGTTACAAGCCCTATGAGCTAAACGCTCATTCGCCTTCTCTCCCTTTTTTGCCTTAGCTATGAAGTAGCTGTCAGCGCTAGGTCCGCGATCATTGTTAACAGACCCTTCAGAGTCAACAGGCTCATCGCACAACCAACATATCCAGTTGTCCCGCTGCCCGATAGCTTCTAGATCGCTCATTGGTTAAGGTTACGCCAAAACCTCTCATTTAGACTTAGAAGTAACAAGCGAAGGAATAGCCAGATGGCAGAGAAGAAGACCACCTCAACTTTCACAGCTGCTGAAAAGCAAGCGATGAAGGATAGAGTCAACGAAGCCAAGCGAGTAGCTAACGCAGAAGCAGATCTAAAGGCATTCATGGAAAAGGTCAACAAGATGCCTAAGGAAGAGAAGGAAATGGCTCTTCGCATCAAAGCTCTCGTTGAAAAGCATGCACCTCACCTTGTTGCTAAAACTTGGTACGGAATGCCGTCTTTCTATAATCCAGGTAAGACTGGAAAAGTTATCATTTTCTTCCAGAACGCAGGCATGTTCAAAGCTAGAGTCTCAACCCTAGGTTTCTCAGAGCACTCTAATCTAGACGATGGTAATTTCTGGCCTACCTCATTCGCACTAATCAAACTGACTCCAAAAGTTGAGTCTCAAATAAAAGAGCTAATCATAAAAGCAGCAAGTTAGAAACTTGATAAAACTAAACCCCCGAAGTTTGACTTCGGGGGTTTAGTAATTAGTTCTTTATCTGACTAGCCAACCTTTTTGGTGGTTGTCTTAGACAAGGTCATTGCAGATCCCTTTGAGTTAGTTGCAGTAACCATAACTCTGATGAACTTGCCCTTCTCAGTCTTAGTCAACTTCAGTGAACTTGCAGTCTTACCCGTAATCACTGAACACTTAGCAGCTGAAGTTGGTTTTGCTTTTAGAGCAGTTTTGCCAACTACAGTACAGCGGTACCAGGTGTACTTGTGGGTCATTGTTGAACCAGTCCAGGTACCCTTAGTAGCCTTTAGAGTTACTCCAACCTTAGGTGTGCTGGTTGAAACTGTAGCCGCAGTCTTTACAGCTGGCTTGACAATAACTGGTCCTGGATCTACTGGACCTTCGATATCAATCTGAGGTGTTACTGCTCCGTTGACTGCAACGTTGTCTAGGTAGAAAACCTCGCCCGCTGATACAACTTGGAAGTCCGGGAAGATAACTAGCTTGTTGTATTTCACTAGAGATGACCATGCCGGGGCAGTTGAGACATCAAATGAGATATTGTTCCAACCTTGCGCTGCAGTCTGAATCATTTCAACTGCCATGGTCTCACCGTTGAAAAGCTGAATGGCAATTGGGCTACTTCCCTTAGGAGAGTAATAGTTGAAGGTGACCCTTGTGTTATCTGCATTGGTGTATCTAACAGCACCATCTGCACTAACAAGGGCGTTCAAACCTGCCCAAGGCTCACCAGTCTTAGTAATTGCCAAAGCACTTCCACCTAGACCACCGGCAGGAGCTTCAGTGATAGCCGCGGTTGCTCCACCGAATGGACCCTGTGGTTTTTCTCCAGTAGCACCTTCGACGTTTAGTGCACCAAGGTTGTCAGAGCCTTCGTAAGTTAGAAGAGTTGAGGTTGGGTCGCCAGCGCCAGTGTTTCCACCGCCGCCTCCGCCGCCACCGCCACCAGGAAGGGTAGCGCTAACAGCACCGTTGAATGCAAGGTCATCCATGTACCAAGGGTTGTCTGAACCATTGCCAAGGAAGTCAAAGAAGATGTTTGCCTGTGCGTAATCGATAGCAACTACGTTTCCACCAACTTCGAAGTTGAAGCTATAGGTCTTCCATCCAGCCACGCTTGTTTGTCTAATTTCAACAATCTGCGATGGGTGAACAGTACTTTCAATCTTTAGCATGATTGTCTTGCCAGAAACTGGTGAGTAGATATTCGCTTTAGCTACGAATGTTGAGGCAGAGATCAAAGATGCCATCGGAGTTTTTCTGACTATTGTTGTGCCAGATGTGCCTCCAACGGTGACAACCTTCATCGCCTTGGTGGAACCAATAGAACCTTCAGCTGGTGCATCGGTAACAACGCTTGAGGTAGCTCCATTGAAGTCAACCAATTCGTAACCAGAGGTGTCATTGCTTTCAAAGTTCACTAGAACAGGAGGAGCTGAACGATCTTCTGGAACTACAACTTCTCCAGCGTCACGTGCACCTGGGAATGAGATGTTGTCCACATACCATGTTGTAAGTGGCTTGTTGTCGGCGTTCCAAACCATGTTGCAACCAACACCAAAGAAGTCGGGCATAAATGCGACCACGTTGTAGTTCTTTGAGGAGTCGTAATTAGCTGCATAGTTGAAGGTAAGTGTCTGCCATCCAGATGTGACACTGAGCTTGCGTTCGATGAATATGTCAGGCGTAGGTCCTTCAAGTTTCATAACGAAGCAACGGCTCTGGGCATCTGGAGAATAAACAGAAATAGATCCAGTCTTATTAGTGCTTGAGATGAAGCTAAAAGATGTTGGCATCACAATTTTGGTACCAGCCCAAGCCTTATTTTTGGTTTCTACCTTTAGAGCATTTCCTGTAGTGAAACCTTCGCCAGCAGGCTGATTGCTTACAACAGTTCCAACTCCACCATCAAAGTCAACGCCAGTGTATGTAGGCATTGACTCGAAGTTTTGAGTGTAAGGAGCTGCCGCTGCATTGGCAGCTGATAGACCTAAAGTGATTAGAGGAAGAGCTAATAAGCTCGCTAGCGTTTTGCGAAACATTGGTGCCTTTCAAAAGGACGTTTCGCACAAAACGTATATGTGTTTCCAGCCTAGGTCATGAACAGGTTGGTAGACAGAGAATGTGCCTCTGGGTTGTAACGATTTGGAACCCTGAAAGAAGCCTGTGAACTAGTAATAAACAGTCTTTAGAGGAACACGAATGATGCGGTCATCCTGAGGATTTTCTCCTCCGCTGGACCAACCACCACGTCCATCTTTATTGCTAGTAATCAACCAGAGTGAACCATCAGGGGCTACTGTGGCTTTTCTGAGCCTGCCAAATCTACCTTTGAAGAACTCTTTAGGCTCACCCAGTTTCTTATCGCCAATAACAGGTATTACCCAAAGCTTGCCTCCCCGAAGGCAAGCAGAAATAAGAGATCCTTTGACGAATGTGATTCCACTGCAGGCAGCTTCTGATGGATGCCAAGTGAGAATCGGAGGTGTGTATCTCGAGTCATTTAGCTTTTCAACATCTGATGGCATTGATGGAATGGTCGGCTTAGGAGCAGGATTATCTGCTGTGCCCTGATCGTTAGAACCTGGGTTGCCAGGTTCTAACGGTGTCTCTCGGAACTTATAAAAACCTTCAGCTATTGGCCAACCATAGTTCTTACCTTTTTCCATCAGGTTGAGCTCATCCCAAGTGTCCTGACCAAATTCGGTAGTCCACATGTTGCCATAGTTGTCCCAAGCCATTCCTTGAGTATCTCTAAGACCTTTAGCCCAAACAAAAGAGTTCTCTGTTGGATTGTCCTCAGGAACTGTTCCATCAAGATTCATTCTCAAGACGGAACCGGCAAGCCTGTTCCAGTTTTGTGCAGTTACTCCGCGCATACCTGAATCACCTAGGCTTACCCAAAGTTTGCCATCGGGTCCAATAGCCAAGCGACCGCCATTGTGTGTGGTGGATTTTCCGCTGCGCTCAATGCCTTGAATCAAAACTCTCTTATTAGCCAAATCCCAAGAACCATCAGCTTCAGAGTTGAGATCATATTTGAGGATGCGGTTGTCTTTGTTTGTTGTCTGAAAGACAAACAAACTTAGTTTCTGATCAGCTCTATCAGCTGCAATAGCCATGCCTAAGGTGCCGCCTTCACAGAACTTCTCACAAGGCGGAGCGGTGTTGGTGAAACCAACTTTAGATACCTTTAGATCTTTGCTAACCAGCAGGATAGAACCAGAGTCTCTTTCATCAACTAGCGCTTGACCATCTGGTAGGAATACAACTTCCCAAGGCGCTCTAAGTCCTGATGTGATAACTTGAACTTTTCCTGTTGGTTCAACGTAGCTCTTCTTAATGACAACAGGCTTCGGTTTCTCCTCTGGAAGAGGAGTTGCTTCTGATTTGCCTGGACCGAAAGCAAAAACAGCTCCAAGAATAAGCGAGCCGACCACGATGAATTCGAATAGCGGGTCAGTTCTACGCTCTGGTTTTGTGGGCATGCACGTTCCTAGTAACTGGTTTTACCTCTTATATAGGCAGACTACTTTGGTTTGAAGTGGTTATCCTGATAACTTGCCGAAGCGAAGACCTCTAAAGCCAAATAGGTTCGGTTATCAGATCAGAAAGTTTTACTAAGTCTTTAGCCTTGTAGCCAGGCCAGCCATGAATTTCTTTCAGCCAAGATTTAGGAATAGCAGAATATCCCCAACGGGCACCAAGAAGAGCTCCTGCGATAGCTGCAACGGTATCGGTGTCATTACCGACTCGAACAGCTGCTTCGATGCCTAGAACAAAGTGTTCCGGCGTCTCTGTTGAGGTAGACATGATTACTTTGAATGCTGCTTGGATGGCATGAATAACCCAACCGTTGTTACTGAACTCTGAGGCATCTTGCACGGACTCGGTTGCATCGAATAGCTCATTCCAATAGCTCTGCCTAAACGATGGAAGATCATTGATAGCCAATTGAATTCCATCAAAGTTCTCAAACAAGATTGCATGCCTAATGGCCTTAGACCAAATTATGCATGCCTCACGACAATCTAAATCAGCATGGGTCAGCGCACTAACTTCACTCGCAACTGCACCTAGAACATCTGGTCTACTTAGAAAAGGCAAAGCAACCGCTGCAGTTCTCATCAATGAACCATTGCCTGCTGCACGCTCATTCTCGTGCACAAACAATAGTGACTCTGCAAGTAACGAGTCAGCAGAATTTCTATCGGTTACTTCTCTGAAGATGCGCTGCGTTTGAATGCCAATACCGCCACCATCTTCTTCGTACCACCGAAAGAATTCTTTAGCGACCTCATCTAAGGAGACACTTAGATCAGACCGGCTAGCTGCCAGAGCAATAGCGATTGTTTGTGCTGTGTCATCGGTGTATTCACCTGGCGCTAAACCAGGGGAAGCCTTGAATACCACTGGATCATCTTTACCTAGTGGTGGTTTGAATTCATAGCCTGCTCCTAAAGCATCGCCTACTGCAGTTCCTACTAGAGCACCTCTCGCTCTGTCTAGAATTTGTTCTTTCTGAAAACTCAAGTTCTTTTCCTAAGTTTGAAGATAACCGCAGCAACCCCAGAGGCTAAGACTGCTGCGAGCAAGCTTGCTACTAGCGCTTGAGAATGTTCTAGTTCATGGTCCTTAAAGACGATGTCATTTACTAAAAACGCAACCGTGAAACCTATGCCGCCAAGAACAGATATACGTGCATAGTCAGCTAAAGCTAAAACCTTCTCACCAGATTTTCTGACCAACAGCGATCCAAGCCAAGCGCCAAAGGTAATGCCGACTACCTTACCAACTACACGTAGCAAGATGGCAAATCCAACAACACTGCCAACTACCTCAACAACCGTGAGGTTTACTTCAACCGCTAAA
>Ga0304730_1001946_pt1 | contig 15179 bp, 39 predicted proteins | sample M_130628_MF_Meta_FD_190474 | JGI IMG/M metagenome (GOLD analysis project Ga0304730, IMG submission 190474) | Freshwater microbial communities from Lake Montjoie, Canada to study carbon cycling - M_130628_MF_MetaG (v2) (version 2) | ecosystem: Environmental > Aquatic > Freshwater > Lake | place...
GCCATATACCTTGCTGCAATAGGACTCGTGTGCATCCACTTATCGTATACCAAATTAACATTGTCCCCATAGTGGATTCTAACCACATTGTTTTTACAACTAGAACGGGGATGTTAATAATTCCGCCACCTAACTATTTTTATTTCTTTTATCAAAGATAAGTAATCTTTTTTAATCTGCCAAATTTTTATATAAATAATTTAAATATTATATTTACCTATTTAATCAAATCTAATAAACTTTCTATTATATTTGGATGCCCAGGTTATCTAATTATAAAAGTTCTCTTAAATTGACTCTTTAGTTTGATAAGTGCGAGTCCACAAATTATTAATACTTTCTTCAGGTGTGTGATAATAGTTATCAAATTCGCACCAGAAGAATGAAAAAATATAATTTTTTATTAGAATACAAAACCACATTATATTTAAAAATGGGATTATACTAAAGATTAATCTATCTCTAACAGTAAGATCATGCCAATAATCTACATAACCTTTGTATTCACCAACTCTTTTAATTACTTTTTCATTATCTATATGAACCTTTATTCTAGTTTGTATTTTCATATTCTTATTTTATTTTAGAATAGTATATATAAATTATTATTATCCATATTTAAATAAATTCTTTTAGATTCTTTTAGATTAAACCTCTTCAAGTAAAATATTTAATCTATTATCTCTCCATTTAGATTTAGTAATGAAAAGTTCTTTATCAAAAATACCTCTATATTTAGAATAAACATTTTCTTTAGGTATAATAACTTCTGATGAATGTAATTTACCTTCACCCCAGATTCTATAACTTTTAATCCAACTCTCGGTATTTTGTTCATATTGGTTTATTTCTATACCAAGATACCATTTACCTTCTTTTATATAAAATAGTTTTTTCATTTATTTAATAATTGATTTAATCTATTATCACCATAATACCATTTACCCTCTTCTACAATAGCTTCTTAAGATATATAGATTTTAAAATATTTTATACAAAATAGTTTTTCCATTTTTATTTTGTTATTGTAAAACTATGACCCATATTTGAACTTTTTATCTATAAATCCAAATTTTAACAACATTTTTTTAAATTCTTCCTTATTCATCTAATAATTCATTTAATTTATAATCTCTTATTAATTTTTTAAATGGGGTTAAATCATTATATGGAATATTAAGAATACGATCTTCCCAATTATCAAAATTATATTCTCTGGGTTTTAAATATAATTCATAATGTTTATATTTATATCTACCAGTATGGAATTCCACTAAATAATATTTCTCAAATCCTAGATTCTATAAATGCTACAAATTGATCCTTATCTAAATTATTTTTACTCTGCATCTAATATTTATATTTATAATATTAATCTTGGTTAACCAAGTAATTGTTTTAATCTATTAACTCTTATTAATTTTTTAAGACAACTTAAATCAGTGTATGGAATATAATCCATCCAATTAGAACCAATATGTATAGTATAACAATTATTATATGTAAATATTTTATATTCTTCATATTTATAACAATGAATACTGCCCAAGAACTTTATCGCTTTTTCTTGTGTAAATCCAATAGATTCTATCAATATTATAAATTTATCTTTATTCATTTAATATTTATATCTTCGATATTAATCTCGGTTAACCTAGTAATTGTTTTAATTTATTATCCCTAATTATTTTCTCAAGAGGTGTTATGTCAGTAAAAAAATAAATATCACACCATTTATAACCATTATAAAAATGATAAGAATTATTATATACATCTAATATATATTTTTTATATGTAAAAACTACTTTAGGCATAGGTATGTAATGTTTATTATATTTCTCAAAACCTAAAGATTCTATAAATATTATAAATTCTTCTCTATTCATCTAATAATTCATTTAATCTAATATTTCTAATTAATTTTTTAATAGGTGTTAACTCTTCATAATAGTGACCACTCCATATTAAACCATTATAAAAATTATAAACATTATTATATAATTCTATTTTAAACTGTTTAAAAATCCAAATATCACCAAATGATCGCCTAAAAATTATTCCATCTACTATAACTGTTTTTGAACCAGATTCTATTTCTTCAAAAGGAAGAAACCCAATAGATTTAATATATTTTATAAATTCTTCCTTATTCATTTAACAATTCATTTAATCTATTATCTCTTATTATTTTTTTAAGAGGTGTTAAATCTGTATATGGAATATAATAAAACCATTCTTCCCCATTATAAAAATCATAAAAAAGACCGAATAGATATATTTTATACAGATATTTTTTGTCTAAATCATAACTATTAAATTCCTTTACTACGTCAAAATTTTCTTGTGTAAATCCAATAGATTTAATATATTTTATAAATTCTTCCTTATTCATTTAATAATTCATTTAATCTATTATCTCTAATTAATTTTTTAAGAGGTGAAAATTCAAAAAAATCATCATATGGGATATCTACAAACACTGATTTAGATCTATATCTAAAAAAATTGCTATGTAAAAATATTGTTTCTTCTTTATATTTATAACAATTTAAATCATAATGGTAAAACCCTAAAGATTGTATAAAATCTATAAATTCATATTTATCCATATATCACATTTAAAAGTTTAATACACCATCTATAGAACAACGTGGATTTTGGTTTTTATATCTATTTTTTTGAATATTTATATCATCACCTTCTAAAATAAAGCATAAATCAGAAATATAAATAGCAGTATCCCCACCTTTTAATTTATAACCTAATGGGGTTTTAGATATTGGTGATGTATATATTACTTTATATCCAGATGATATAATATCATTTTTTAATTTTTTAATTAAATTATTTAATTTTATAACATTTTCTATCGCAACCATTGTACTTCCATCAATTACCTCATCTAATATAAATCTACTTATATCTTCATAATCAATTAGAATATATTCAAAATCATTTATATACTTATCATTATTCAGTACAGAATTTATTTTTTTTATTTCTTAATGCTTTCTTAAATGATATTCTATATGATTTATTAATATCTATATATTTTATATAATTTAAATTGGATAATATCATATATTTTTTATGTTCATCTACAGAAGTATAACCTATTGTAGTGAACATACTTTGTTCAATTGAATTATATAAATCTTCTATTTGCATATTTTAAAGAGTTCTAATGGACTTTATATTAATTTTGGATGTCCAGGTCATATGAATAATAAAGTGCTCTTATAAAACAGCTTTTAATTTATTAAACCTATCCTCCATAGTAAAATTCATAATCAATTTTAAGTTAAAAGAGGCAATCCTTGTATCCATATTAAATCTGAAATTTTCAGTTGGGTAAGATATATTAACGAATTCTTTTATATCATCAACACTTAAATTTTTAAAATAATTATCAAAGATGATTTGATATATTAGTTCATCATTTAAAGGTTCATTTATGAAAAAGTATTCACCATCTTTCTTTATAGCTTCAGTTAGCTTTGTTTTAATATTATCCATTACTTTACTTTGAAAATTGTCATTACAACCATTAATAAACCACTAGTTACTAATATACCTAATAAAGCTGGGAAAAATATATCACCATGAGTATTTATACCATATGCACTTAATACTGCTGACCATACAGAATATAAAATACTTATTACACCTATTATTAAAAATTGAATATCATACCACTTTTTCATATTTAATTATTTTTTATTTATTAATACTTTGTTATATTAACATCACCACATATTGTTTTTTCCAAACCAAGTTCATCAACAAATACAACACAATGGTTTTTATCAAATCTATAATTTTTAGTAAAGTGGCTTTCTGATGTTCTACCATATCTATTAACTTCAATCTCATATAAATTCTCACCTTTTTTATGAGAATCCATTATAAGAAAAATTCTACCACCGATTGCTATTAAAATTAGCAGAAAAATACTTACAATTATTACTTTAGCTAAACCCATAATTTCTTTTTTTTTTTATAAATATAAAGATTATTTAATGCTTCCCATATTCTTTTTGGGAGTAATAAACTTGTTTACCAATAAAAGAACTATGGTTAACCGCACCTAACCTTAATAAATTATCACGGTATTCATCAGCTGTGAAGTTTTCAAAGTTTGTAGTTTCTATATCCATTTCTTTATTAATTATTTATAATTCCTTTATAACTTTACATATTTCATCAGTAATTTCAAGTGGTGTATAATCAGCATATTTTCCAATTAATTCCAAATATTCTTGTTTTGTGTATTGCTCTTTATAATTCCAATTTTTTGAAATTTGATAAGTATTTTCTAATTCTTTTAATTTTTCAAGTTTATCCATAATAATTTTTTTATTATTTCTTTTTTACAGAATTAGTAAACAAAAGTTGTAATAATCTATCCTTTTCACATTTTAATTTATTGAATGATAATTATTTAATTTTACTTACTTATATATAATAGTTATATGCAATTTGACGTACATACATCATTACTAGAACTATAAATTTTATAATCTCTTTTAAATAGTACCGTTAAATTTAATCTTCCTATAATTTTTTTACCAACATAAGCGTGTATGGGAAAAACAAAAAGGACAATATCACTTTTGTTTAAACATACCTAAAGTTATAACAATAACTACTGCATATCATGTCTTGCATTTGAGTAACATAACCATAACCAACGTTTTTTATCGTTTTCAATTTTACATAAAAATTAACATAATATTAATTATAGGACAAATCTTTCAATTCCGTACTACTGCTAACAGCACCTAACAGAAATGGCTGCTACAAGCATTTATTTTTAATTCAGAAGTTCTTACAAGCAGCCACTTCTGTTAGCTGCAAACCGTTAGTAGTAACCCTAAACGGGTAGCTGTCGCTTACTACTAACACACGATAGGCAATATAAAAAGAAAACTTTTAATCTTCATCTTCTTCCCATTCACTACCATCTAATCGCTCACCATTACCATCCCAATAAGGTACTTTTGTATCTTCATAGAAATTAACAGTTTCTGCATCAATCAATTCTTCTATACATTCCGCTAATAAATGTATTTGTTTTTCAGAATCTAATGTTCTAATCCAATTTTTTAATCTTTCTGTTCTACTCATATTATTTTAATTTATTATTGTGTTTTCTTTTTCCATCGCCTATCGCTGTCCGTTATAAGTAATTAAATTCTTCGACCATCAATCGTTTCAATTTTTCTTATAAAATAAATTGTAGAATTTTCATTTGGTTTTATCCTACCAAGAAATATCCACCACATCAACTTGAAAATTGAAACAATTTCCCAACCTCCCATTGATGATTTACTATCCTCAAAATATACTTTCACTTTCATAATTTATCTGTTTAGAATTTAACTACTTATAACAAAGTGTATAAAACATTAAAACTATTTTATACACTCAACCGTTATGCTTAATTACAGAAGTCTATCAAGTCCTGTGCAATTTCTTCAAAGTCATCGTTCTGTATAAACTCAAATTCGCTTTCATGTTTACCGATATTTTTCTGATAACCAATGAGTGCTTCTTTGAGTCCTTCAATTAATTTTTCCTTAGAGCAACTAAGCATAACAACAGGTATATCCAATTGCTGCTTTTGTGCATCATTTTTACTTTCTTCCGTTTTCATAATTTATTTCCTTTATTTCTATTCCATTTATGAAAAGATAACAAACACATAAAATGACATAATGTTTTCAGTTTTTCAATCAATCTTTTTATCATAATTTAAAGTTTTGTATTTCAATTTACCACCCAGCACATAACTATAATTAAGGTTTTTCATAATAAGATTCGATATAAATATTGAAAATTTCCTCTTCATTATAAACCATACCTTTAAACAGATATTGTCCTTGCCATTCTGTTAATTCACATCTAACATTAACCCATTTTAAAAAGTTAATCATATCTAAATTATTAAATTTATTTTCCATTTCTTTCATGTTTAAAACACATAACACAATTTTCTTCAAAGTGTTTTTCACATAAAGTTGTGGTTTTTGGTAAGTTTTGAAATTCATCCCAAGTCATCCATAAATGCCCAAGAAGAAAATTGTTAGTGCTAACCATACTATTATGTTTGGTAGTCATGAAAGAAAAGTAATGCTTTATATGCACTCAATTCTTTTTCATAACATTTCTTGAAGTATTCAACATTATCTTTCAATAATTTTCTTTCATCTTCTGTTATTTCGTGTCCATAGTCTGATGCTCTTATTCCTACATCAATTAAATATTGTTCTAAAGTCATTTTGATTATACAATAAAATTTTTAAAATTATGAGTTTATTATATTTAACAATGAATTTCTACAATTAGAAATTACATCAGTTGTTACATATTCATTTTTATATGTTTTTAATTTTTCTAAGTAATATTTTGATAGTTCTTTTAATCCTTCATTAGAAGTTAAAAAATCATAACCAATTCTACCTAATTCATTATCACCTTGATTTATTTTTACAAATTTAATTAGAAAATCTTTGTCAAAATTCCCTTCATTTGGTTGAACACCACCATAAAATCCTTCATAAATAGACTCAAATAAATTATCAACACCTCTCATCCCAGTGAAGAAATCAACTATTAAATTATTATAATTCATTAATTTTCATTTAATTTTTTTATAGTTTAACAAATGTACGGATAATATTTTAAACTTACAAATGTTTTTTAAACTTTTTTATTTAACCCTACTACACTATATTCAGTTATCTTCTCATAATTAACTTTATTATTTTCATCAACAGTCCCTTATTGTGTATAAAAATTATTCAGGTAACTTTGGTAGTCCATCCAAAATAATATTACATTTGTTATATCTTGTTTGTAATAATAATCAATAAAACAATCTCTATCCTTATCATATACACCCATAACAACTTGATAACCAGGAACACATACAAGTATAGCTCTATCTTTAGGTGGTTGTTTTATTTTAATATCTATCCATTCCATATTACTTATATTTAGTTTAGGTTATGTTTTTCTAGAATTGGTTCTACAAAATAACTATCTTTAAGTGTTATTTTATGTGTTTTATAATCAGGTTCACTTTTAAAAGGTCCCCTTTATAGTATTTTGAAGTTTTCTTTAATAGATAAAAGTGAGATTTAAAGACACACTTATTAGTCTTCTCATTTAAGAAGTTATAACCGGTTCTAGTGACCTTTATTAGTTTAAGATCATTAGTTATAACACAGGCGTTACAAAGTCTAACACTTACACTATTGTTTTACCCAATTCTAGTTTCATTCTATATTAATTTTAAATATTATATGGTAAAATAAAATTTAGTTTTTTTTTACCTATTTATATTCCAAGTTCTTTTAATCTAATATTTCTAATATCTTTTAATTTTAATTTTTTAAATCTTGGTATTCCCATTTTATTATAAAAATTAAATTCTCTTAAAACATTATCATCTGCTTTAATTTTTAACCCTATAGCTGTACTACTTACATAATTTGTTTTAATTATCTTATAAGTTTTATTAAGAGTTAGTAAATGTGTGTTAGAAGAAAACGAGAAATTTTCTGAATCATTACTATCTATATAAACTATATAATCACCAGGTTCTAAAAAATGGTCATGTAACATATTATTAGTTTTAAAAGTTGTTCTGAATAGGTAAAAATCCAGGTGATTTTTTACCTATGTCAAAACGTGGTGTGAGATTATTATCTGTAATCATATTCTTTTTATTTGTATAAATATAATCATTTCATTATTCTTTTCAAAGAAAAAAATCATATCTAGAGAAATATCCATATTTCTCTTTTAAGAGCATTAAATTAAAAAAAGGTATATTTTTATTTTAATAGAGTATTAAGTTTATAATTTCTTATAGTTTTCATTTGTTCATCATCTAAAGAAATATCTATGATTTTATTTTCTATATCTGTATGAATTTCAGAATATGGAATTTTATTATAATTTAATCCATATTTCATTAATTCATTTGATATAGTTTTTCTATTATGGAGAGCCATTTTATATTGTTCAGTGGGTGTTGGTAAAATACCTGGTAAATGAAATTTGATATCAGTAAGTTGATTACATATATGTTTTATTATAACTTTCTTATTATATATAAGATTGATTTTCCAATAAATATTTTTCAATGCCATAACATTCTTTATTTTAATAGGGTATTAAGTTTAATATTTCTTATAATTTTTTTGTATTTATTAACTTCCATAAAGTAGCAATTGTTTATTATATTTTTAATTACATTTGGATCTTCATTTTGAAATGGTGGGAGAAGTTTATAATATCTATTTATTTCTTCTTGTTGTTTCATATAATAATTTTATACAAATATAATAAAAAAAAGGGATAACTTTCATTATCCCTTGTATTAAATTGATTTATTAATTGATTATATTTTTTATCAAAATATTCTAGTTTATTAGGTAAATTAAATGGTATATTAAATATTTTTATATAAATATAATCTTTGTCATCTGGAAATGCTCTTTCATTTGGTATAACTCTAAAATCAATACCATCATCTTTAATATCAGACATAATCATCTTAATATAATTAATATCTGATTTGAAATCATTATTACCAAATGTAGATTCAAATAATTTAAATTTTTTTAAATGTTTCATATGTGTATATATAAAACTTTTTATTACAGAATTTTGGCTACCAGATAATAAATATGCAAAGTTATTTTGTATATATGGGGTTTTTTTATTATATTTGTTTAAACAATAATTAAAGAAAAGAAATCATGAAAAATATACACATACTTCCAACAAAGCAACCAAGCAGGTTAGCAATCCAATTAGATTGTAAACCTGAATATAATTTACAACTATCCAAAATAGAAAATAATTGGACAGATAACTGGAAAAAACAACACATTTACATCACATCTGATGAATATTTACAATTAGGTGAAAAAGATTTAGGTTGTTATTATTTAGATTCAAAAGGAAATATTACACAAAAAAATAACATTGATTGGCAAATTACATTTCTTAATGACTTTAAGAAAAAAATCGTCCTAACAACAGACCCTGCTTTAATTGCAGATGGGGTTCAAGCTATAGATGATGACTTCTTAGAATGGTTTGTTAAGAATCCTTGTGAGTTTGTTGATGTTAAATTCTTTGATAATGATTGCTATGGTGAATGTGGAATATGTGATAACTCATGTGGAAGCTATTATGTCGTTAATCGATAACCATAATAAAATATTTGAAGGAAGAATTGGGAATACTAGTGATTTTGAAGTAGTAATGCATGTGTTGGGATTTAAGAAAACTGTAAAAAAATGACTTTTTAAATATAATATATAAATATGAAATTGAGATTGAAAGACACTCGCATAGATAAGACCAACCAGTTTGGCATAGATAAGCCGGGAGAATGTTGATGAAGTTTCACTTTCAATGGGAGGCAGAATGAATTTTTAATGTATTTAGAAAAGATATAAGAGGTTTTAATAGTTAAATGATATAAGTTATAAGGGAATTAGATAAAAGTTGTTTAGAATTGATATTTAGTGATAGTGGGATTGCGCCGAAAGGGGGTCTTTGTTTATGGCAAATGGGAAGTTAATTTAAGTTTATAGGGAGGCAATTTAAGTTTTATAGGAGGCAATTGGAATATTTATTATTATATGGGTGCAGAGTGCCTTTAATTAATGTTTATCTGACTATTTTAGTCGGCTTAATATAATATTGTTTAATTTTAACTTGAAGAATTTCACTTCAAGGTTTTTTTGTGTCTATACTTTTTTATTTAGTTTTTATTTATTATTTTTGTATAAACATATAAAATGAAAAGGGAGAAAAGAATTTTAATTCTACTAGTGAAAGTAAGTGAACACAATGAATTTACACACGAACAAATATTAGAATGTCATTACGATTTCAGACAAGATTTAGATAATCATTTTGAATCTATTCGAATAGTGAACACCATGAACTAAATAGGTAAAAATCCAGGCAATTTTTTACCTATTTACATTAATAAGCGGTTGAGAATATAAAAAGTAAATTTATTCAAAAATATTTTTTATTTTAAAATTTATTCATATATTTGTTGTTGGTTGTAAGGTACTCTCTTAAAAAGGTGATCTTATAGGTTTATGAACAGAGTCAACACCATACCAAGCAATCAAATTATATCTACAAATTAAAAAATAATATGGATAAAGATAATAAGAGTAAATTAAACAATTCTCATCAAATGTTGGTTGGTTCTCAATATAAAATCACTGAACCTGATTATGATAATGTTGGTGAAAACCCATATATTGTTGAAGTTATTAAAAAGATGAAACATGGTTTTATAGTGAGAGACATTGAACAAAATTTCACTTTTGAGAGAACCTTTCAACATTTAATGACTTGTGAAATTGAGGAAGTTTAATCTGAATTCTATATAATACTACCACTTTATCCCACCAATAAATTTATTTCCCCCTTTGTGGTGGGGGAAATTCACATACTCAAATTATAAACCACAATGCCCTATTTTTATTATTTTAAAGCTATATAATGAACTTTATATTATAAATGGATATATAGGTCATATAGACAAATTAAATGCTCTTAAAAAGCTTTATTTTAAATTGGTGTTAAAATAGTAATGGTAAACATTTGGTGAAATCCAAAACAGGTAAAAAATTGCCTGGTTTTTTACCTGTTTCATTAAATATTACCACCAGAGTGCAAATATAATCCTAGTGAAATCTTTACTCACTATGTGAGAGTAAGTTTACTTACTTACCACTTTCTCCCACCAAACCATTTCAAATACTCACTATGTGAGATTCAGTTTACTGAATAATGCTAGACTGCACCAGAGGGCATTTAAATAAAGGTCAGAACATTTTTCTTTAGTAAAATACCATTGTAAGTATTTGATTACCAGGTGTTTATGAGAGTGGTGGTAACTTGTGGGAGTCAGTGGTAAAAAGTGGAAATTCAAAAAAAACCCATTTTTTGGCTATCCTGTGGTGAATTTCAAAAATGTTGATTGAAAAGGTGAAATTGAAATGCTGTTAGGGTTAATTTATAGGTTGGTTAAAAATTGCCTGATTTTTTACCTACCTCAAATTTACAATTCTGAAAACCTCATTTAAAGACACTCTATTAAACTTTTAAAAAAATCAAAAAACTCTTATCTTTCCATTTTCCCCATTGAAAAGTTCAAAATATTTACAAAATTTCATATTCATAACCACTTTCTCCCACCACTTTCTCTCTTGCTTTTAAGTAAAAACTATAAAATTTGTATGTATTTATATTAATCTTTATATGAATTGTAACACATTTCACGGTGTTCACTACACTATTCACGGTGTTCACTACACTATTCACTATGTTCACCACCACTTTTTACCACTTAAATGTATTAATTCTATACAGTATGTATGTGGTCTTAAAAAGGTGTCATTATTTTTAAGACCATTTTTAATAAAAAATGATATATTTTTTAGGATTACACTGTTTACGGTGTAAACTACACATCACTAATTAAGTGGAGTGATTATTGATAGGAATTTGGTATGTATTTTTTTAATTTTCATCCAGTTCTTATCATATAAATTAACTCTATCTTCACCTGTTAATTTAGTAAAATAATGATTTTGATTTAAACCTTTTTTTAGATTTAGATTTCTATTAGCATTTAATTTGTTATAATTAATACCAACAATAGCTTTTATATTTTTATGTTCAATAGATAAACCATCTTGATATCTATATTCAAATGCTAGTTCTAAAGAGTTTACATCATTAATTGTTTTAATTATTAAAGATGGTTTTAGTATATCATTATTATGTAAAAGATTATTTTTAATAAAGCATTCTATTGTTTTATTACACAGTTCACGGTGTTCACTACCAGATAAGAATTTAATATAATTATTATTTCTTTTTATAATTATATCTAATGGATATTTAGTTCTATTGTTTATATAAATATATTCTATATTATTAATTTTAATTATTCTGGCAAGTTCACTATCTTCCATCTTATAAAAATTTTTCAACATATTCTTTTAACAATATTATGATTTGTTTATTTTATATTACTTAATAGATAACTATTTAAGATTGAATCTTTATTTACTTCTTGGTCATCGGGATACAACCATCACCAGCTAATTGGCATTTATCATTCTCACTTGCTTTTTTCAATGCAGCTTCTACATGAAATTTAGCAAATTCAATTAACTTTTCAGCAAATATTTTAGTGTCTATACCTAAATATCCACCTTCATCATGATATTCTAAATCATATGGTATCATAATCATAATCTTAATATTTATGTTTGTTTAACAAATATAATAATAATAATTTATTATGTGCTATTATTGGTTTTTTCATTTAAGGTTTTTTATTTAAGGTAGAAATTATAACGTCTCATTTGTGCATCATGAGTGAATTTGCAATCAGTATTTTTTAATTCGGGTTCAACTAATTCACTTGCTAATAACCTTTGAATGTGTTTTACTCTTATGTTTCTTATTTCTTCCGAAGTCATCTCTATTGGGTTGGTATAGGTCAAATATAGTTAGAATGATTTACAATTCCAAATATAAGTATTAATCTTCATTAAAACAGTTCGAACAAAGTGGTATGGTAATAGAACCTAAATGATTTGTAGATACATCAGGTGAATATTCACCACAATCAGAACACCTAACTGGTTCTTCATCATATACATACTTTCTAATCATAGAACGTTGCTTGTTAAAAGCATCTTTTGTGTTACGATTCATAATATGTTCTCCTTTAGGATGTTTCATATTTATGAATGGTGATGGGGTATTGGTTGTTACTACTCTACCTTTACGTAATTCATTCTCATCTAAATAAACGCCATCACCTTCTTTATATTCATATTCATCCCAAATACTCCAATCAATTCGATTTTCATTTTTGGTTGTCATAGTTATATCGTTGCTAGAAATAGATTCTTTAAAACTTTTAAGATATTTCATAAAATTTTTTTATTTGTTTTATTGTTTATATATTATTTTTCGAAATCGAATTTTTGCATTGTACAATTTCTACTTTGTTTTATTTTCTTATAACATTAACCTCCTTAACAAAATCACTTAAATCACCATTGAACTTGATATAAACATCCAATCCAATCTAATCTTGATTATATTATAATCACTATTATTATGTAATAATCTCTCACATAATTTATTAAAATCCTCACTATTCAAGAAATGATATTTACCCTTAAACATAATACTATTTATACTAAATTTAATTTTTTATTCACAATCATCAGTTGCTATTTTTTAAATACCAACTATGTACTTTTACAACTAACATTAATCCTATTGTGTAACTTACTAAAATATATGGATATTTATACCACATATTATCCATAAATATTCCTGCCATTGGAATTATATGGGCTAAAACAGTTACTAGCAAACAATATAAAAAATGTTTGTTTTTGTGTAAATTTGAAAGTATATTTTTCATACTAAATTTTATTTTTATCAAACCACTCATTTAAAGTCAATACATACTCATCTATGTTTTTGATATAATCTTTTTCAAATATAGTTCCTTCGTCAATTTGATATTCATATACAGAGGTTATACCTAATTTATCTAAAATCATAGGATTTTCTAAAACATCAAATATAAATTTTTCTTTAGATTCATATTCAAATGGTATATTCCACTCCCAACATTCTGGATCAGAACAATAAGTGTAATCAAAAACTAACTTTTCCATATTTTATTTTGGATATTTATACAAATATAATAAAAAAAGTGATGCAAATTGCACCACTTTAAACTTTTTCATCAAAAAATACTTCACAGAAATCTTTAGAATACCACCCAATTATGCTTTTATTATCACCTCTTTTATTAATATTATTTTCTAAATTATATTTATGTCTACCATATCTTAAAATTGTTGACATTTTAGAAAAAGCTTTAGCCCAGGTTTTGACATCTGTTTTAATCCAAGATCCTTTTCGTTGTAGGATATCTTTATTATCTTCCCAGTAATATCCCAATAATAATGGGATTTAAATAATCCAATTTAGGACAAATCGGATCTGATAGTTTAGTTATACTATTACACTTGAATAAAATTGATTAATTTTAGAGGGTAAATATCTTCCCACATTTTATAATTTCTCATTTTTGTTTTAATAATTGTTTTAATTTATATCTTCTACTTATTTTCAATATAGGTTTTAAATCCGTATATTCATACTCATCCCATTCAAAATTATCCTTAATGTTTCTATTAATAAATTTATAAAAATCTCTATATAATGATAATGAATAATTATCATATGCATAAACTTCAAAACCAACTAGACGAAAACCTATAGAATCAATTTTTGCCATAAATTCTAATTTTTTTTCTAGCATATCCATAAAACTATTTTTTATAATATTTATTAAAAAGCCAAACATATAACCAGGTTGGTTTTCTATAATAAAAACTTCTATAATAAAAACCTTTATCTCTATGTGGATATGACCAATGATATCCTACACATTTTTCAAATTTCCATTGTTTAAATCTCCACTTTAATTTATCAATAAAATTAAGTTTATATATGTTTACAAATAATCCATCATATTCATCAGTTTCATCATCATATGTAGAATTATCAATATCAAATTCACATAATTCATTATTATAAATACATGTACCATTTAAATGTATATTATAATGATCAGAAATCCATTTAAATTTTACTTGTTCATATGGTAATATTTTTATTAAATCTTTTCCCATTTTCCTTTTTTAATTTGCATAATTCACTATACCATAACAAACTTCAAATTCAACACCCATTTTTTTCAAATTATCAAAATAATCATTATAATAATTAAGGAAATTAATTTTATTGCCTCCTTCTAATTCAGTATATTTTTTTTAAGATTTTCTAGATTTATCCATTTTTATATATTTACAGGTTTTACATAATTAGGATCATTTTCACTTTTAAAATCTCTATAATAAGTAATACATTCTTCAAATGTTTCTATATGAATAGGTACTATTTGTTCCCAATTTTCAATAAAAACAACCCATTTATATGCATCACCATCAAATGTAAAATGGTCAACTGATGATGATGAGGTAATACTTATTATATTTTCATGCTCCCATATAAACTTCCAA
>Ga0304730_1001949_pt1 | contig 15170 bp, 18 predicted proteins | sample M_130628_MF_Meta_FD_190474 | JGI IMG/M metagenome (GOLD analysis project Ga0304730, IMG submission 190474) | Freshwater microbial communities from Lake Montjoie, Canada to study carbon cycling - M_130628_MF_MetaG (v2) (version 2) | ecosystem: Environmental > Aquatic > Freshwater > Lake | place...
CAAACGGCTGTCTTCGTCTTTCAACAATTCCAAGAACACGGGGTCAACGACCAACCAACGACCTTGAGTGTCAACGAATTGCTGATCCAACAAGCGACCCATACGAGCGATCACCATCAAAGGCGAAGCGACAGCGGTAGGCATAGCGGTAGCACCGGGCAAACGTGGAGCCAATGGGATGGAATGATCGCCAGCAGAACCAGTGGTAATGTTGGAGAACGAACCCTTCTTCAGCTTCATAGTAGCCAGCAATTCATCAGCACCAGCAGCAGTCACAGCCTTAGTACCAGAAGCGGTAGTACGGGCAGTATCAGCATTCACGTGCTTGGCAGATTGGCTAAAACCAGTCAAGTAGCCCAACACGTCTTGGTCATACTGGTCACGCAAGCGATAGGCTGCGCGGTCCGATGCCATAGTCATGAAGTTCACATGCGAGTGAGCAGCTTCGATGTCATCAATTTTGAAGGCATAGAAGTTTGCTTGATCAACCACCAAGGTGAAGTCTTCGTCATTCAGGTCTTGTGCAGTGATTTGTGTACCACGTGCATAGGCTTGAACCGACACTTCAGGTTCTTTGATAATTTTAACAGAGTCGCCCATGTTAGCAATTTCACCAAAATAATCATTGTTGGTGATAGCTTCTACGGTAGACGATTTACGAAATGCAAGTTGTACTTGCTTGGAATAGATAACCGGAGAGAAATTGCCATTAGGCAAGTTTCCATATCCGACTGCTTTTGGGAAGGCCATGATAGTTTCCTTATAGATAAATGTATGGCATATACTAAATACGCTTACACCACTACAGAGGCTGACTTTGCTAGGTGTGTTAATTGTTCACTATGCCTAGTAGAACATAACAGGCTAACAAACTTTCAGGTAATTCTGACAGTTTATTGTTTTGCGTTACATGTATATCTACATAAGTGTTGGTTGCAGCCAAGGTTATATAGATATAACAAAGCCACCGAAGCAGCCTTGTTTAAAGTTATATCAGACTTATTCAGCCCGTGTCAACAATTATCGTGCTTTACCACTCAAATCATAAACAAATTTACCAGATTGCATTGCTTTCTGGATTGCTTCTTGATAGACTTCATACTGCTTGCTAGACAACGCAGCCACTTCAGACTCATAAATCACACCTTCTTCGTCATTGTTAGACGGTGCTGATCGTCCTTGGCGAGTTGCAATGCCCTCTGCTGCAGAAGTATCTTTCTTCGTTTCTTTGGTCTTCTTGATATTACGATCAGCTTTATAAAGATCAATGGCACGAGCAGCAGCACGAGCATCTGTATCATTCTCATATAAAGCCTGTTGAATCCACTTTGGTTGATCTTCTGCCCACTCATGAAAGTCTTCCGTATCTTTAATCTTACCAAAGTCTGGGTGGAAAGCAAGCAGTTCCATCTCAGCGCGTTCACGTGCTGTCAGTTTCTCACGCTCATCCAAGGCTTTGAAGCGCTCATCAAGTGCCGATGTTTGTTCCTGTGCTTTCTTAATGGCAATGGTTTCAACAATACGTGCAACGTCCGGATAGGTCTTTGCCCACTCAGCCAACTCATCTTCACTAGTTGGTAGTTTGATTTGGTTTGAAGTTGACTTAGTAAGTTGTTCTTTCAGTTCATCAATTTGTTTCTGAAGCTGTGTTTGTTGCTGCTGTGTATGACGGCGCAGATCACCATAACGCTTTTTAAAGCTTTTCTCTTCCGCTGTTAATGCATCATCAGCAGGTTCATCGGTAGGTTCTGCTGGCTTATTACCTTCAATGAGGCGTTTAAGTTCAGCTTCATCATTAGCAATGCGCTCAGTGTTTGCATTACGTTTACCAAATGAAGAGATGGCAGTGGGTTGTTTCTTTTGATCAAGAACGATTTCAGACATAAATACCTTTTAAGTTGGGGCTGCGCTGTAGCCTATATAGGGGAGTCAGGTAGCCAAGAGATGGTGGGAAATTATTAAGTACCGACTAGCCCACCACTAGTTTTGGTATTTCAATTATACAACATTATCTACGAGTAACAAAACCACCCTTAGCATAGCCTTCTACTTTAGTGAAACCTGCTGTTGGAAGCTGAGCTTTGTCTTTGATAAACGGAACATATTTAGTTTGTCCAGCAGCATCCTGCATCTTAACCATTCTAAAACCAGCAAGTGGTGCATCTTTATAAATATCACCAGTTGGTGTAGCATTTATTTTAATGTTTTGCTTAAATGCATTAGAAGCAGCATTTACTGCAGCGCCACCAGCAAGTCCACCAAGAACTACCTTACCAATATCAGTAATTTGTTTTGTTGTTAATTTTGTAGTTTCTGTACCATCTGGTGCAGGCTTATTGATAAATGAATTTGGATCGCCTAAGTTAGATGCTGTACCTGTAGTTGTTACACCAGACTGAGACAACTCACCTTCTGATGTAGCAACGGTAATTCCTTGACCACCACCCATAGTTTTAATATTAGGTGATGTTGACGTTTTTAAACCATAATCAGTAGCAACAGTACCATCAGTTATGCTATAGTCAACAGCGGATTCACCAACAGTAGAACCAGCATCAGTTATAGGAGTAGTTTTTAAACCTTCTAAACTAGTAGAAGATATACCAGATGATAATGAGTAGTCTGGTTTGAAATCACTATTAAGTGTATTGGTAATATCGTAACTGGCAATACTATTTGTAAAGTCTGTTACGTCAACATTTTGTACTGGACCAACAAAAGATGAATCTGGAGCTACAGTAATAAGACCACTTCCAACTGCCTGATTAATAAAAGTATCAAGCACAAGGTTGCTATCAAAATTTATAGATAAGTTAGCAATCCCATCAGACAATGTAGCAATTACATCTGAGTCGCCAACTAGTCCACGACTGGTAAGTTCATCCGTAAAAGAGGTATTACCAGTGGTTACAAATGAATCTGTAATAAGATCATCAGCAGTTAAACCACCAGTAAAATCAACAGATGCAGCATTACTAATAATTTTGTCATCCTTCATACCACTGAATGCACCAGCAGCAGCGCCTGTGATGGCGGCAGTAATAGCATCTTGACCACGTACAGCAGCACCAGCACCAGCAAGTACAGCACCACCTAAGGCTTTAGCACCCACTAAGCTTGTAGCTCCTAAGCTTTCACCAATGCTTTGTGTGATGCTGGAGGTTGATACGCCTGCAAGGTTTGAACCAGCAGTAACCATACCAATCAAGTCTTCATTCTTTACAGCATTAGCAAAGTTGGCAGCAGCAGCAACATCAGAAAAACCACCAGCGCCTGCAACACCAGCAATGGCTCCAACAATATCACCCTTCTCTGCAGCAATGACAGCATTAGCAGCCATAGCAAAGGGTTGAATAGGTGATGGAATGATGGCAAGCACCGAAATGATTGTACCTAAACCACCAAGCTGATCTTCAGTATCGTAGTGTGTATAGAATATTGGAGTGCCATCAGGCTGAAACTGCACACCAAAACCTGAGCTGCTATCGCCAGCAAAAGTACCGCCCCAATCGTTCGGATGGGCACGAGAATACTCCATAGGAATTGCTTGGCCTGTTACCTTGTTCCCATAAGTTGTTTGAAGCGTGTCAACCTTAAGAGCGCCATTAATATTTTTAACTTGCGTAGCAGGAGCTTCAACAACTACTCGGCTTCCTTCTTCATCAACCCCATAGTATCCATAGCGCGTAGGTTGTACTTTAGAATTTTCATCAGCAGACAAATATTTTGGAGGATAAAAAGGATCGCCATTTTCATCAGTTCCATTTTGTACAGTGCCAGTGACATAATACCCACGACCGGGGTTGTTCATTACTGGTTGCCCATTTAAAGACCATGCAACTGGAATGGCATCTTGATAAACAGGGACTTTTCCAAACTGTTTTAAGTCTGTAATGCCACCTTGATCATACATCTTCTCTGCCATCATTTGAGCAGCAGAATCTTTACTCAAACCAGAACCAGTTGACCAATACTTCTCAGACGTACCTTGGCCCATAATGGCTTTGGTTAGCTTTTGTATGGCATCATTTCTCGGCTTGTCTTTTACAGCTTGCTCGGCAGCGCTTTCAGACCAGCTAGATTCAAAATATCCTTCACTCACAATTATTCCTCAGCCATAATAGAGTCAATAGCACTTGAGAAATCTTCTTCTTCACCACCGCTATGCAGCGCTTCAGGGTTGTCCACTTCTTCAGCATTACCCATCTGACCAATATCTTCCATACGCTTCAAGCCTTCCTTGGCTTTGTCACGCAGCTTCATCAGAGTAGCCAACCCAACATAGCGAACAACATCGGCAGGAAAGACAAACTCACCAACACTGAGCTTTGCATTAACATCATCTCTCACTTCTTCTTGTAAAGCACCGGGTGGTACAGCATTACCAGAAACAGCATCAGTTGTGCCACCTTCTTGATTCATGCCGCCTTCGGCAAACAGTTTATTCATTTCAGCCTGCATGATTTATCTCATCCTTTAAATATTTAAGCTGACGTAACGCAGCAATGGCTCCTTGAGCCTTGAACACATCGGACAATTCAGAAGCCTGCTCAAGCTTACGCTGTTGTTGCTCAATATCGTAGTCAAGCTTATCAACAAAAGCATCCCAAGTGTGAGGGCTATTCAACATTCCCTTCAGTTTAGGTAGGAAAGCCTTGGTCATGCAACACCCTGTGGAGGTTGTGTAGCTGAATTACCTGAGAAGCCTGTCATACCGGGCTGTGGAGGTGCTCCAACACCGATGTTGCCACCACCCCCGCCTGTTTGATCGGCAACGCTTGGAGGACCGCCTACGCCTTGTGGAGCAGCGGGAGCAGCACCACCTTCAGCGCCAGCTTCAGGGGCTGGAGCAGCCTGTTGTTGAAGCAGCAAAGCCTGTCGCATAGCTTCGTCCATGTTGTTAGTAACTTTGTCTGGGTCGAGATCCATGCTCTTAGCAATTTCACGGATGATGTAGGGAAACTTTGCAAATGGAGCAAGCGAAGGCTGTGAAGCAATCTGCAAGAATTGCATCAAGCGCTGACTACGCACTTCAGTAGCCATCAAGCTTTCTGTACCACGTGCATTAACTTCCAAGTCACCTTTAATCTCTGGATCGAAATCAAATTGCATGTTGAAGTTGAAGAACGCCTTACCCATTGGTGCAAGCAAGTAGTCATCAACGTTCTTAATCACTGTCTTGATGGAACCGCCAGCAGCATTCATCAACATTGAAATGCCAGAGGCTGTACGACCAACACCACTCACACCAGTTTGACCGTGTGCAAACGATGGCATACCAGTTGACTCATCAGCAAGCTGTCGAGCCTTGTCAAACAACTGCAAGTTCTCTTGCGACACGTTAGGAAACTTTGTACCAAATAAACTTTGACCGGGTGCGCCACCTTGACGGCGAAATACTTTGCCGGGATAGACGGACATGTCTTGACCGGGAACAAGGTTGGTTTCATCAACTTCAAAGACGAGGTTGCCTGACAACACAGCGTTGTCTACAGCCATACGCATGAAGCCGTTCATCAAAGTTTGTGTGTCGTCCATGTTCTCAGCAATACCAACACCAGCCAAGCTGTATGGGTTCAATTCATATGGTACAGCGTAGTATGGAATCTTCGCAGGCTTGAACGGGTTCAACACCATACGAATAATTTTGTTATTGCAGTACCAGATGTTGGCTTGTAGTTCACCAGCGTTCTTCATCTCTTCTGGAATTTCTACATCGTTCTCTTCCAGCAATTCAATATCTACGTTGCCCCAATACTCCAACACTTCAAAGCGATCTACACCAAAATTGGCTGCGTAGTCTTTGATGGTATCTTCCCAATACTTCTTAACGTAGGTTTCACCTTCAACGATAAGTTGATCAATGACATTACTGCGGAAATGGGGACGTTTCTTCAGAGCACGTAGCTGTGTACGTGACATCTTGTGACGCTCAATAACATATTGACACTCATCGGTGTTGTTTGCGTCTGGGTCCCAATAGAAGTTCCAGATAGAAACATGCGATGCTTCAGGAACAAGCTTAATCAACGGTTTATATTTACCATCACCATCCCATTTAGCATATTCTTTGTTAATGGCAAACGGACCCTTCATTACACCAGTGCCGAACAGCGCCATTTCAAAAGCAGCCCCACGCAAATGCTTACTTGCATTGCTTTCATCAAGCTGATCATGGATTTTCTTCTCCATCTTCTTAGCAGCTACCATTGCGGGGCTGAATGTTGCAGAGGATGGTGTAACACCGGGGCCATTCTTGATGCCGGGAACGTCTTTCAGGTCTGCTGCCAAACTACCAAGCATCTCTTCCAGTTTATCAAGGTCAAAGCCAGCTTCAATACCAGCAGCGCCCTCTTCACCAAACGGGATGGCTGGCTTTTTATCTTTTGCATCCGGTGGAGCTTTGGGGTCGAAGTGAACAGACTCTGCTACACCTTCAGGCAACACAGATGGGTCAATCGACAAAGGGAATTTGTTGTTTGAGAACAGCACATCAGCGATTTGACCGTATGCCGCCAGCGTTTTAGTCTTTGTCACCTTGATAAACACACGAGACTTTTCTGTCTCTGTAAATTTAACGTCAGGACCGTACAAGCCACGGTAGTTTCGATAGGCTCGTAACCAACGAGTCTCATCATTACGCCGACCTTCATCGGCTTTGGTATATCGCTCACGAATAAAGCTTAGAAGACCTCCACCGTTGAAGCTATCTTCTGTTTCAGAAGCGTCATCAAGTGCAATAGTCTTATCGTTTAGTGGTTTATCAAGCAGGGCCATGTATTCTTTCGAAATATATTAATAAAGGTATAACAGCATTAGTAACCAAACTGTTCATCTGCAACTCGCATACCAGAAGTTGAGTGCATTGGGTTGTAATCAAACAATCCGCTACGTGGTCTACTCATAAGCCCATAACGCAGCGCATCATATGAGTGGTCATTAGAAACTTTAGTGTTAATGTCTTCTGGATTGGTCTTATCAATGGGCAATGTAGGCAAATCAGCAATAATTTGTACACAAGTATTGAAAAATACCATACGTGGAGCACCAGTGAAGCCATCAACCTGTAGGCGGCGATGTACTTCGTTCTTTCCAGCCACTCTACTACCTGCAGAACGGTCAGCAGGACGCCAACGACAGCCCTTCATGATCATTCGCTCAGCAATTGAGGGGCCAGTGTCACCACGTTTGTGCCAACATGAGCTATCCAACACACCATATCGAATCTTGTCGCCCTCTTCAGCCTGTAAAATCATCACAGCCAAGTCTTCTGCCAACACTTTTGTTACATATAACTCTCTATACACCACAATTGAATCGTCAGGCGCTACAGCAAACCATATAACAGCGCTAAAGCTACCATATCCATAGTCACATGCCCTAAACTTAGGCCAAGTGCTGGGTATATCAAAGGGTTCAACAACGTGTATAGCCCTATTAAACTCAGAAAAGGCTGCACCTTCTGCAATATCCCAGTTGCCCTCAAGCAACTGCTTACGTTGATGCTCCGGTAGGGACAGCAACATGGTTTCATAGTCACCAGACTCTGCCAAATAGGGATTGTCTGCCAGTTTTGCTGATATAAACTTACGCTTAAACAATGGCTGACCTTCCCTGCTATGCCCTTTTGGGTAAACTAAGGTTTCACCTGTCTCAACATCAGTGGCATAGAAGCTCTTACCGGGCGGTGAAGGCACGATAAACATCTTCCTAACCCATTGGTGACCGGGGCCACCGGGGTTGGTTGTAGCCCTCATAAACACTGGCAAGTCTGCTGCTGCTGTACGCAGGCGTGAACGCATGTAGTTGTAAGCAAACGGTGTAGGCCATTGTGTAAGCTCGTCCCATGCAATGTATGAGAACGACAAACCCTGATAACGCATAACGTCTTCATCTCTATCTAAGTAGGACATCCACAACTTGCCACCACTTGGATGCTGCCATTGCATCTTACGCTCAGACCATTTAATGCCGGGATAGATTTTTGGATATATCTCTTGAGACTTCCAAATTAGTTCTCGCAACTCTTCGGTTGTGTGACGCAAGATAAGCCCACTAAACTGTGGATGTGCCATGTAGCGCAAAGGGTCTGCGAGAATGGCATAACTTTTACCACCACCTGCAGCACCACCATAAAGAACTTCTCGTTCTGGAGCAGCTAAGAAAGCTGTCTGTGGGCCGGGGTTGGGTCTAAAGATTACATTGTGTTCTTGCGAAACAACATCAGTCGATTGTTGGAGCGAAGGAGTCTCGAACTCTGGAGTAGCGATCACTATCGAAGAAACTGTCTTGGCCTGTTCCGGTTCTTTTTTCGTACTCTTCCGCTTTCTTAAGGGCTTCTTCGTACCTGTCGGCAAGCTTTCTATAAGTAGAGGATTTGCGCTTTTGGGACTGTTCACTCTTCACCCTCTTCATCAAACCAACATGACTTATTTCTCTACCAGTCACAGTAGTTAGCCAAGCCGCAACCTGTCTATATGAATATTGCTTTAGATATTTCTTAGCTTTCTCAATTGCTTCAAGCTCTAAAGGAATAGGAACTAGCCAGCCAGTATCAGCTTCATCAACACTATATCCAAATGGAATAGTGCGGCCTAGTCTTGGTATCTTAACATATTCTTTAGAATCTTTAGGTTGTGGAAGTATGAAGACACCCAAGCCCAAATCAAACTCTGCCATATTAGTCTTCTTCCTTGTCCTTTGCAGGCAAGATCATCACACCACCAGTTGCTTCAATTTGTACTTTGTCGGTTTTAACCAAACCAGCACGGTCTAACAAATCTTTAGCAGCGCTCATCTTTTCTTTCAAGCCAAGCGATGTAGGATCGTCAATGGCATTTATCATAGCCACTGCAGCCTTTGGTGCTGTCATAGCAATGTACATCTGTGTAGCCTCAATTATCTCTTCTTTGAGATAGTTGGTTAGCTTGCGGCGACTGTAGCCTTCAGAGAAGCCTGCCAGTTGCATAGCTTGATTGATGTTGCCCTGTGCTTCACTGAAGAGCACTTCAAGGAAACGGTTGTGTTGTTCTGTTAGTTCTTTAGCCATTTGTTCTTTCGTTATACAACTACTGAGTAGTCTTCTTCTGTACGTACAGTGACAGTGACAGCATCGTTAGCACTAGCCAACCCTCTGAAACTATCACCAGCTTGCAAATAGAAACCGTCTGTGATTTGAATGATACTATTAGCAAGTAGCGGAGTTGTCTTAGCTACAACATAGTATGTGGATGATGCAATATCATACCAGTCTAATGAGAAGGTTACATTAGAGGATGTATTATTGCTAATAATAATACTAGTAATTTCTGTATTGTAACGAGCAGGAACAGTGTAGATAACACTGTTTGATGTTGTTAGTTGTTTAGCAACTGTTCTACTTTTGGTTGTCATGTTAAGTCGTAAAAAGATAGAGAACCAATACCACCACCAGTTGCTGATAATGTTCTAGCAGCTAACGTATAAATATCACTAACACTTGCTAAGGTTCTACCAAGTTGTAAATCCCAGTTATAACCAGATCCTGTAGCCAATGGAACTCTTCCAGATTTACCTGTAGTGTATTCACTATATACAATTGTTCCACTAGTCATAGATGTAGAAGATATATCTTGTTCTACATTACCAGTAGAAGGGACTGCTGTCCATGTTGGTGTTGTCAATGTTGTGTTCTTAAACAAAGCCAACTCATAATTATCTGAGGTGGTAGGTAAGAAATTTAAATTGTAAGGAAGTATTATAGCATCTAATGATGATGAAGCTAGTCTGATAGACACCAACGGTTTAAATGTTGTTGTTATATATGAACCCGATGTAGCAGACACCATTCTAGCTGAATGTTCTTGCGACACTGCTTCATATCCACCCTCAGACATTACAGAAGAACAGATCTGTTTCATTGCTGACGAAGAAGCTACACTACCTATATTAGTAATTTCATAACGAATAGGAAGAATGGCTGTAGTCATATATACAGACGTTTGTATATTAGCATTGTGGAATGTATGGGCAACAATGAATTGACCATCAATGACAAATCCACATCTAACACTACCGACACCAAGCCATTCAAAATCTAAGAACAAGATTTGAGTCTTTGTCAGATCTAATGTGATACCGCTACTACCTGTACCATCCAGCTTGTCACCATTCCAACTATCCTTAGCTGCGTATCGTGCATCACTCACAGACCCACTGGTAGACGTTCTTGAAACAAATGTAATACCATTAAGTCCTTGCTCCAAGAAAACACCATTGTTTGTACCAAAATAACCAACCCTTTGTCTTAGGTTAGTCTTAGCTGCATCCATCTTAAATGTAGCCAATAACAACAAGCTCTTACCCGGCTGATAAGGAAACACTCTAAATGTCTGTCTTACCACTTCATCACCTGAAGCTGTAGACACAGACATACTTACAGAAGACTCATTAGAGAGATGAGTAGTTGCTCCAGAACCAACAGTGGATGTACTAAATTGACTATCAATGCCATATCTATTTTGACTATCAAACAATGTATATGGCTGACTTACACGAAGTCTTCCAAATGCATCAACGTTTGTACCACCAAAACTGACAGTGTTACCACTGCTGGCAAGGCGTACTAGTTCTGGATAGCTTGTTATCATTTCTTCTTAGCAACTTTAGCTTCAGACAAACTAATGGCAATGGCTTGCTTAGGGTTCTTTACAACCTTACCACCTTTGCCGCTGTGCAACTCACCAGCTTTAAACTCGTGCATCACCTTAGCAATCTTAGCTGTTTGTTTGGTAGTGACACCACCAACAGCCATTGCCCTAATAGGGGGTTTTGCTGTCTTTGCAGACTGCTTAAACGCTTCATCTGTAGGAGCACCTTTAGAGCCGGGTGCTCTCATCTTCTCTTTGCTGCCAGCTTTGATGCGTTCTTGTTTGGCATTGATATTGGAATATAGTCCCATGTTAGTCTTCTCCTTCACAGTCTTCAGGTTCCCATGCGCTACAGGCGCGTAGGTTGTGACAGATAAGTTCAAACTTGGTACAATAGCCTCTACCGCCAGCACCAGCGTCAAAGTCGTTACGTGGAATGGTGTCCATTAACAACAACATCTCTGGAGTGTTTTCAAAGTATTCACAGTTGGCGCAGCGCTGCCTACGTGCCTCAGACTCTTCCATCTTCCATGTAACAGCCATGTCAGCCCAATAGTCTTTGTTACTATCTGGCTCGTCAGATGGATCGGCTTCAGGGCCAAGCTTCCAAAACTTAATTGCATGCTCAGTGTTTGCCTTGTTCTCTTCAGCAGAGACAATGAGGCAAACCTCTTCAACCATCATGGGCGACATTAGTCCCTTCATATCATTCCTTTACCATTTAACTTTATTAGCCCAATACGCTGCAGACATCTTACCTTTGGCAATGTTGTCAGCATGACGAGCTTTAAACGCTTCATTGCGCTTGCTGCCATCAGGACTGCCTTTAACACCTTGTTGACCAAAGCGAATGAGCTTGACAACATCACCCTCTTTAGCCAACACTACATGACTCTTCGTAGGATGTGAAGGTGTAGCCTTGGGCTTGTTATAGCCGCTAAACTCTTCAGAGCCTCTCTTAATCATTACTTCTTCGCCTTCTTCACAGCACCACCCTTAGCCATATTAGTGGCTGTACGCTGACCACGCACTGGCAAATCACCACCATACATCATTTTCTTTGGAGCAACAGCACCGCCCTTATTCATCATAGGCTTAGCAGCAGGCATACTCTTCATAGGCATCTTCATAGGAGCCTTGGCGACAGGAGCTTTAGCGACAATACCGCCCTTAGCCATCTTCTTCTCAGCAGTGTTGCTGACAGTCTTGCCTGCCTTGGTTTCTTCATAAGCTTTGTATTCAAGCTCAGCAGCTTTGTCTTTATATTGATTACGCACCTCTTGTGGCAAGCTAGTATCTTTAGCGCGTTCACGGTACATCTCAATTTTGTCAGCAGTGGTAGCCATTATCAGTTTCCTTTAATACACAAAAGGGCATAAGCCCCACACATATAGTTGTAACACAACTTAATATCTTTTCCTATCTTTCCAGCCCTCAGCTTTCATAGCCGCTTCAACCCTGTCTAACGGAAAGAAATAGCCTGTATGCTTCTCTAAAGCGGCTCTAACGAAATAAACATCTGAATGAGGAACATGAACATTGTCTAGTGTTCCACGGTGTAGAGCATTATAGACAGTTGATGCCACACTGTATGGTGGTACTGAATCAGCGCCTATAGACTCAAGCTGCGCTTTCGTTGATAACAAATGTTTCATGGTTGTAGGGGTTATATAGTCTTTGTAGACTGCTTACTGTTTTAGACTAGCTGGCTACAAGACACTATATTGTTATGTACTATAGCATAACACAAGAAACAAACAATAGGAAACAAATATTTATTAATCGTTGTTTAGGCAAATGTCGATGTTCTGTTGCTGTTCTGTCTCTATATAGTCTTTATAGATAGTAGGTATTATTCTATAAAGAGTATATGGTTGTTATTCAACTTAGAGGCTATGTAGTTACAAAGACTGGGTAGAACTATTTAGCAATACAACCACTATAACAACTGGGTAGAGCTATTTAGCAACTCAACAACTTAGGGGTGTTGTAGACTTCATAGCCCCCCTACCCCCCATAGCATGTAGTTTTACACTAAACCGTTGAGAAGTCAACACCTATTTCATCAACTGTTACACTTTGTTACAACTGTTACATCTATTACATGTTGTAAACTTTGTAACAAGACAATGACTGAATAGGCAAATGTCGATGTTCATGGTAATCTGTGCAGTGTAGCACGGGGCAGAGCTTTGTAGACATTGTAGTTTTGGTAACCCCTTAATTGCATAGTGGTTACCAAGCTTAAAATGCCCTTCTGTGGGCTAAGCTGTATACAACTAGCGCCGTACCCCCCAGTGGCCCACACCCGCCCCACGTACAAGCGCAGCCCTGCACATGCGCACTTGAGTATGCATAGCCCTGCGATGTAAGCGCGATGCAGGTATGCATAATCACATGCGCTGCACAATGTGTAATGAAATCATAGACTTACACGCATACATGTACTGATTCAAAATCGGTTAATAATGTGAAAAATGTAAAAAGCTTGGATGTTTCAAAACAATTGGGGACAGATCAGAAGGCGGTAGACAGCATAGCTATGCAAAAATTGCATAACCCCTACAACTTGCAAGGCTATAAAGCCCTACAGTTGACAAGGCCATTAAAAGGTCTGCATAATTGAGGCCATGACACCATCGTCATTTCACCATACCGTAGGTAAACAATGAAAACATACATCATCAGCACACTTGCATTGCAATTTGGTTTCACCGTTATCGGCAAAGGCTACAAAAAACGTCACTACTGTTTCACACGAAGCGAAGCTTTGCAATGGATAGCATGTTATGACGAAGGTGCAAGCATGTACTACCGTGGCAACTTCGTTGCAACAAAGGGTTGCAAAGCCCCTACAGTTGACAAGGTTTTCTGAAAGTCTGCATAATTGAGGCCATGCAGCAATTTCGCTGCTAACATTACCAAAGGTAAACATCATGTTCAAGTCAAAAAATCTCCTTTCAGTCGCTGCAGATGCCAAAACAGTCAAGGGTGAAACCTTAGGTTTTATCACTGGCATCCTGTACCTTGCACCATACAAATCAACCCGCTACAACACATGTAGCATGGCAGTCAAGGCATTATGCGGTGAGGCATGCTTATACACTGCAGGCCGTGGTGCTATGTCAAATGTGGCACAGGGCAGGGTCAATAAAACAATTTGGTTCTTCGAAGAGCGCAACACTTTTATGCAGCAACTTGCCAAAAACATCCGTTCGCTGATTGTCAAGGCAAAAAATGCAGCGCAAACCCTATTGATCCGCTTAAATGGTACATCAGACATTCGATGGGAAACCGTAGGTTTTACTGACGTTGACGGTACAGAATATGTAAACATATTTGCTGCATTCCCTGACGTTCAATTCTACGACTACACTAAGGATGCAAATCGTAAAGAGTTGCCAAGCAACTATGACTTGACGTTTTCATACAGTGGCGTTGCATCGTTCCAGCCATACGTCAACATCGCCATTGCCAATGGCATGCGAATGGCGGTTGTATTCCGCAACGTTGCTAGCATCCCTACATCATTCAAGGGTATGTCTGTAGTAGGTGGTGACGACAGCGATGTGAGGCACATTGACCCAAAGGGTGTCATTGTGGCACTGTATGCCAAGGGCAAAGCGAAGCTTGATCAGACAGGCTTTGTCGTTGACACAATGCGAAGTGTGTTTCCAATAGCACTTGCCGCATAACCTGATGCAGGTGGCTTCGCTGTAATGTGAAGCCGCTTTGCAAAGCCCTACAGCAAGCAAGGTTTAATAGCCTTACACTTGACAGGGTTTTGCAAAGGTCTGCATAATTGAGGCCATCGGTGCATCGTCACCACAAATTGTTCTTTAAAAATATGGGCTTGTGTCAGTATGGCAGGGCATGCATAACAAAGCATGCTATTGCCTGAAATAGACAAGCGTACTGCAGGGTGCGTTATTCCCTGCAATGCCCTAGTATATGGCGGTGAAAATATACATGGTGATACACTTGAGTGCATTGGGTGATGCATGTTGAGAGTGTGTTTTCCTAAGTGTTGTGCTGTGGCACAGGACTTAGCGTAAGCAAACCAACCATTCCTGAGAGGAAACAGCCATGAAAGTATTCGTATATTTCAACCTGCACCGCAAATGCTTCAGCGTGAAAGCGCTTGAAGGCCCAAGCAAGGGCCGTGTCATTGCACACCGCGACAATGTGTTGCTACATGATGTGACGTTCAAGGTGTCACAAGCTGGCAGGCTGAGGGTGATACGTGAACAGCGCAAAAATGTCCATGCTGGTATCTGTGGCACATGGCTTAACGACACTGACGACTACAACACAGGTATTCGTATTTCGATAATGGGTTCTGCCATTATGTACAACCCCTATAAGTACAGCACATTCGTTCACTTATTCGGTGAGCATCCAGCTACATCATGCCGCATTGCTGCATTGAATGTGAGCAACAAAAAACCATCCATCCACACTTGGAACTAATATGATTAAAATGTATGCAAAATTTGCAGGTCGTTGCTACCTGTCTGGTGCAACCATTAATGTGGGTGACGA
>Ga0304730_1001950_pt1 | contig 15163 bp, 10 predicted proteins | sample M_130628_MF_Meta_FD_190474 | JGI IMG/M metagenome (GOLD analysis project Ga0304730, IMG submission 190474) | Freshwater microbial communities from Lake Montjoie, Canada to study carbon cycling - M_130628_MF_MetaG (v2) (version 2) | ecosystem: Environmental > Aquatic > Freshwater > Lake | place...
CCCTGCCCAGGGGCTATGACACCCCCGTCGGAGAGGCCGGGGCTCGCCTTTCCGGAGGTCAGCGTCAACGGATCGCCATCGCTCGCGCCTTTCTCAAGAACGCCCCCATCCTGCTGCTCGATGAGGCCACCAGCGCACTGGACACCGAGAGCGAGGCTAAGGTGCAAGAGGCGCTGGAGCGGCTGATGGCCGGTCGCACGACGATCCTGATCGCCCACCGCCTCTCGACCGTGCGCGGCGCGGACCGCATCTATGTGATCGACAAGGGTCAGGTGGTTGAGACGGGCGATCATGACAGCCTGATGGCGCAGCGCGGGCTCTATGCGCGATTGGCACAGTCGCAGGATTTGGATAGGGGTGCGGCTATGGAGACCCACCTGTGAAAGCCCTGTTCCGTTCGGCCTTGATCCAGAGCGCCTTGGCCTATCTGTTTGCCGCCTATATGCGCCTGACCATCAGCACCATGCGCTGGACCCATGTTGACCGCGAGCGGGCGCAAGGCGTTTGGAAGAGCGAAGGCGGGGCCATGCTTTGTCTTTGGCATGACCGCATATCCCTGTCCCCGGCCTCTTGGCCCAAGGAGGCGCAGGAGTGCCGCGTCTTGATCTCTTTGTCGGCGGATGGCGAGTTCATCGCCAAGGCCATGGCGCTGGTCGGGTTCCCGGCCATTCGTGGCTCGTCGCAAAAAAAGTCCGATCCCGCCAAGTCCAAGGGCGGCATGGCGGCCTTTCGCGACATGGCCAAGTGGGTCAATTCGGGCGGTGCGGTCGCGATCACGCCTGACGGCCCGCGTGGCCCGGCCCATGTGATGGCAGAGGGCACACCGATGTTGGCGCGGCTGACGGGGGCGCCAGTGCTGTTTGTCGGTTTGGCCTGCAATCCCTGCATCCGGCTGGGCAGTTGGGACAAGGCCGTCCTGCCCATCCCCTTTGGCAAGGCCGCCATGGTCTGGGACGGGCCGTTTCAGCTTGACGGCAAGATCGATGCGTCGGCCCTGGCGCTCGACTGGGCCGCGCGCTTGACCGCCGTGACCGAACGGGCCGAGGCGCTGGTAAAATGAGCCGAACCTTGGCTTTGCAGCTCTATCGGCTGGCCACGGCGATCTTCGAGCCCTTTGCGCCGCTCCTGCTCAAGGCGAGGGTCAAGCGCGGCAAGGAAGACGCTGCCCGCGTAGGGGAACGTCTAGGCCATTCGCCCCTCGCGCGGCCCGCTGGTCCTCTGGTTTGGTTACATGGTGCCAGCGTTGGCGAGAGCCTCTCCCATTTGCCCCTGATCGATCATCTGCGCCAAGAGCGGCCAGACCTGACCTTGCTCGTGACGAGCGGCACGCGCACGGCGGCGGATCTCCTATCGGCAAGACTGCCGAGCGGCGTCATCCATCACTATGTCCCCATTGACGCTCCCCGCGCGGTCGCAAGGTTTCTGGACCATTGGCGACCGGACCTTGCCCTGTTTGTCGAGAGCGAGCTTTGGCCGAACCTGATCTTGGCCGCAAAGAAGCGGGGCGTGATCCTTGCCCTGCTGTCCGCCCGCATGACGAAGGTCAGCGCCGATGGCTGGGCCAGGTGGCCCAAGACCGCGAAGGCCCTCCTGTCGTCCTTTGATCTGATTCAGGCTCAAGACAGCGCCAGCGCTGAGCGACTGGCGGCGCTTGGCGGGAGGGTTCAGGGGCTGGCCAATCTCAAGAGCCTTGCTCTGGCGCTCGACCATGATCCTGCCGCTCTTGAGGCCTTGAGCCACGGCGTCGCAGGCCGCGCGGTGGTGCTTGCCGCCAGCACCCATGAGGGTGAGGACGAGATCATGCTGCGAGCCTATGGCTCTGTTCCGGAGCCGAAGCCATTGCTGATTCTTGCGCCGCGCCATCCTGAACGTGGGCGAGCGGTGGCAAAACTGGCTAGAGATCAGGGGCTTAGCGCCGCGCGCCGCGCCGCTGCAGAGCCGTTAGAGCCTGCAACTCAGGTCTATGTGGCCGACACCTTGGGCGAGATGGGCCTGTTTTATCGGCTGGCCAGCCTTGCCATTATTGGTGGATCTTTCCTTCCGGGCATTGGGGGGCACAACCCGCTCGAGGGCGCGCGGCTGGGTGTCACGATGATGTGCGGAGATCAGGTGTTTAATTTCGCCGAAGTCTGTGGCGATATGGAGCGTGCGCAAGGCTTGGTCCTTGTCGCGTCGGAGATTGAGTTGATGAGCGCCCTGAACGACCTGCTGACCCATAGCGCTAAGGCCAAGGCCTTGGGGGCGTCGGCGGCCCGGTTTGCGGCGCAGGACGGCGGACAGATGGCCGCGATCTGGCAGGCCCTGTCGCCCCTCTTGCCGCGCCGCGAGGCGGAGGCATGAGCCTTTCAACACCGCGTTGGTGGTATGTGCGCACCGGCGCGCCCGCCCCGATCACCCGAATGCTTCTCCGGCCTCTATCGTGGATTTGGGCCTTCTTTACGGAACGACGCATCAGAAATGCCAAGCCCGGCGACGCTGGGATACCGGTGATCTGTGTCGGCAATCTGACCATGGGGGGTGCGGGCAAGACGCCGGTTGTGCGTGAGCTTCTCTTGCGGCTGACCCATGCCAAGAAGCGCGCCCACGGCCTGTCGCGCGGCCATGGCGGCACGCTGGAAGGCCCGATCCAGGTTGATCCCGACAATCACGACGCCTCAGAGGTCGGTGATGAGCCGCTGATGCTGGCGCAGGACTTCCCGATGTGGGTCGCCCGCAACCGGCTGGCCGGTGCCAAGGCGGCGGCTGCGGCAGGTGCTCAGGTGGTGGTCATGGATGATGGCCATCAGAACCCTGACGTCAAAAAAGCCCTGTCGATCATTGTTGTCGATGGCGAGACGCGTGGTCAGGAATGGCCCTTTGGCGATGGTGCGGTGTTCCCCGCCGGTCCAATGAGAGAGCCGCTGCGTCGGGGTCTGGCGCGCGCCGATGCGGTCGTGGTGCTGCTCCCACATGGCCTGACCAAGGTTGATCCAGATCTCATCGCGGAGTTTGGCGATAAGCCGGTGCTGGTGGCGCGCCTCGAAGCGCCAGCCCCGCCGCCGCGTGGCCCGCAACTGGGCTTTGCCGGGGTTGGTAAGCCTTGGAAGGTCGAGCGGGCCTTAACCGAGGCGGGATGCGAGCTAGTCGACTTTGCCCCCTTCCCCGACCATGACCCCTATGATGACGAGACCTTGACCTTCCTAGCCGGTCGCGCGGCCCTGTTCGGAGCCGGACTGGTGACCACGGAAAAGGACTGGATGCGCCTACCCATGCACTGGCGCCTCCGCGTCACGCCTTGGCCTGTTCGTGCGCGTTTTCTGGACGAGGCGGCGGTGGACCGGCTGTTGTTGGCGGCGGTGGGGTAGGCTCGAAACAAGGCCCTCACCCAACCCTCTCCCACAGGGAGAGGGCTAGCGCGGATAAGCCCTCGCCCCCTAGGGGGAGAGGGTGGGGTGAGGGGGTCATACACCGTCCATTCATCCTCATCCTGAGCCCGTCGAAGGACGAGGATGCGCCACGAATAAACAGGCCGTGTGAAAGGGTCTGGGTTTCCGCCTTCGCGGGGAACACGGAAGACAAGAAAAAAAAGGCCCTCACCCAACCCTCTCCCACAGGGAGAGGGCTAGCGCGGATAAGCCCTCGCCCCCTAGGGGGAGAGGGTGGGGTGAGGGGGTCATCCACCACCCTCACCGCCTGACCCTAACCCGCCGTTTGATCGCGCCCGCGCGCCGTCACTTCCAAGCGCGCTTGGGCCACGGACTCGGCCTTGACGCCGGGATTATGGGCTTGGGAGAGGCGAGCTTCGACGGCCATCGCGTCCTTGAAGGATAGGCCAAAGCCCTCATCGATCAGGCTCTTATAGGTTTGGCTGGCCGCTTCAGGCACCGAGGCCATGTCGAGCGCGAGCTTCTGGCAGACGGTCAAGAGATCGTCGGCGGCCACCACGCGGTTAATCAGGCCCCAGTCTGAGGCGGTAGCGGCATCAAGGAAGTTGCCGGTCAAAGACAGTTCCTTGGCGCGCGAAATGCCGATAGCGCGGCTGAGCTTTTGCGACAGGCCCCAGCCCGGCATGATCCCGACGCGGGCATGGGTGTCGGCAAAGCGGGCATTGGACGAACCGATCAGCACGTCGCAGGCCAAGGCCAACTCAAAGCCGCCGGTGATGGCCGCGCCATTGATCGCCCCGATGATGGGCTTGGGACAGGCATCCATGGCCGCGACGGGATTGGCCGCAGGATCACCGCCGACTGCGCTACCCAAGGCACCCTCTTCTTGGCCCAACTCTTTTAGATCCAGACCGGCGCAGAAGGCGCGGCCCGCACCGGTCAAGACGATGACCCGCACGCTGTCATCCGCCGCCAGCTCGACCAAGGCGTCGCGAAGGGCCTGACGCAGCCCCCGTGACAGGGCGTTCATGGCCTCAGGCCGGTTCAGGGTCACTGTGGCCACAGGGCCGGAACGGTCAACGAGCAGCATGGAAAAACATCCTTTGGCGGTGTGTGATGTGAGGAGGTCTAGACCTTCAGGGCGCAGCTTTCGCCGACGGTCGGACGTGAAACGATGACTTGGCAAAGGCCCGGATAGCTGGGCTTGAGGCGCGCCACGAAATAGAGGCATAGGCGCTCAAGGGTTGGGCTTTCCAGCCCGGCCTTATCATTGAGCGTGCTGTGATCCAGTTCCGACGCAACGCCGCGAAGGGCCGTGTCTAATCCGGCCAGATCCGCAACCCAGCCCACAGGCTCTTGCGCGCGGCCCCGCACCGTGGCCTCGACCTTGAATGAGTGGCCATGCATGCGCCGATAGAGACTGTCCTCTGGACCGGCAGGCAAGAAGTGCGCCGCGTCAAAGGTCGCCGACTTGGTGATTTCAAACTCAGGTTCGCTCATGGTCTCATCGCCGCCGCCGAGGGCAGCGCTTTCAAGGAATGCCCAGATATTTGTGGGTTTGGACGCTTAATCGCCATTGGGGATGGGAAAGGCAATAGGCCATCGCCGCCTGGGTGCTTGCGTCGCGGTCCGGGCCGTCGAGCGGTTGTAGATAGAAACGCTCAAAATCAAGCGTGGCAAAGCGGGCCGGATCGACGTCTTTTTGCGGATAGACCAGCTTTAACTCTTGGCCAGAGGTCTGGACCACAGGGGCCTGGGCCTTGGGGCTGACGCAGATCCAGTCAATGCCATCGGGGGCCTTGAGGGTGCCGTTGGTCTCAACCGCGATCTCGAAGCCGAGGGCGTGAAGGGCTACGATTGCCGCGTCATCGAGCTGCAACAGAGGCTCGCCGCCTGTGCAGACGACCAGCCGCCCTTCGGTTCCGCCCCGCCACTCTGCCAGCACCGCCTCGGCCAGAGCCTGCGCACTGTCAAAGCGCCCGCCGCCCAGGCCATCCATGCCGACGAAATCGGTGTCACAGAAGGTGCAGACGGCGCTGGCCCGGTCCTGTTCGCGTCCGCTCCACAGATTGCAGCCTGCAAAGCGGCAGAAAACGGCGGCGCGGCCAGCCTGCCCGCCTTCGCCCTGCAGGGTCAGGAAGATCTCTTTAACGGCATAGCTCATGAGGGTTTGCCCGGTTCGCCCGCCGCGTTCCACTCGGCCCAGCCCTTGGCCCGCAGGTCGCAGGCCGGACAGACGCCGCAGCCATGGCCCCAAGCCTGCCGCTTGCCGCGCTCGCCCTTGTAACAGGTGTGGCTGTCTTCAAGGATGATATCGACCAGATCCTGACCGCCAAGACGCTTGGACAGGGCCCAGGTCTGGGCCTTGGTCAGATACATCAGCGGGGTCTCGATGCGAAAATCCCGGTCCATGCCCAGATTGAGCGAGGTCTGCAGCGCATCAAGCGTATCGCGCCGACAGTCCGGATAGCCGGAAAAGTCAGTCTCGCACATGCCGCCGATCAGGACATTCAGACCGCGCCGGTCGGCCAAGGCTGCCGCATAGGTCAAGAACACCAGATTGCGCCCTGGAACAAAGGTCGAGGGCAGGCCGCGCTCATTGATCTCTATCTCGCGGTCCGTGGTCAGGGCCGAGCCGCCAATGGCCCCAAAGCCGCGCATGTCGAGCTCATGATCTGGTCCAAGCCGCTGCGTCCAGTCCGGAAAACCCGCCAACACATTGTCACGCACCACTTGGCGCGCCTGCATCTCCACGCCGTGGCGCTGGCCATAGTCAAAGCCCACCGTCTCAACCCGGCCATAGCGCTCCAAAGCCCAGGCCAGACAGACCGTCGAGTCCTGCCCGCCGGAAAAGAGGACCAGAGCGCCTTCGGGCGACGTAGGGGAGGGTGTCATGGAGGCTCTCAAATTAGTCACAGGTTGGATTTTTTACCTTATGCCGCAAGGAAAGTCGCATTTATCTCTCGCACCAAAAGATAGTTACTGTTAGCCAGCATCCGTTCTGCTTCGACGGAGTCGCTTGGGTTCGCCCAAGTGCCGCCGGATCAGGATTGGCCGACATAACCGCAACATGGCTTTCAGAGGTTAAGCTTCTGAAATCTGGGTTATTTTTGTCAAAACAATATTTTCGCCGGGGATTTGCACCAATTGGACCGATCAAAATCGGCCTTGGTTGCTAGGGAGGACCTACATGACACACACTCTGCGTTTGCGGAGCTATCTGGCGATGGGCGTTTCTGCCATTGCCGTTGCCGCCGTTGCTATGCCAGCCTTTGCTCAAGATGCCGCGCCTAAGGCCGCATCAACTGGCATCGAAGAGCTGGTCGTTACCGCGCAAAAGCGCGAAGAAGCCATTCAAGACGTGCCAATCGCCGTTTCGGCCTTCAGCCAGGACAGCCTGGAAAAGGCCAAGATCGACGGCGGTCCGAACCTCCAACTCGCCATTCCAAACGTTGCCTTCTCTAAGGGTAACTTCACCGGCTTTAACTTCCAGATTCGGGGCGTTGGCTCCAAGCTGGTCGCCGCGTCGGGCGATGCCGGTACCGGTATCCACCTGAACAACGTTCCGCTGACCGCCAGCAACCTGTTTGAAGCTGAGTTCTATGACGTCGAGCGCGTCGAAGTTCTGCGTGGCCCACAGGGCACCCTGTACGGCCGTAACGCCACCGGCGGCGTCGTCAACGTCATGACCGCCAAGCCTGTCGATCACTTCGCTGCCAACATCAAGGGCGAGCTGGGCAACTTCAATACCCAGAAGGTCCGCGGCATGCTCAACGTGCCACTGGGCGATAAGCTGGCCGTTCGCGTTGCTGGTTCGCTGTTGAAGCGTGATGGTTTCGGTAAGAACCTCGTCACCGGCAACAATATTGATGACCGCGATCTGTACGCTGTGCGCACGACCGTGTCGTTCAATCCGACCGAGAAGTTCAGTTCTTACGTGATGTGGGAACACTTCCAAGAAGACGACAGCCGTTCGCGCGTCGGCAAGCAATATTGCGTCAAGGACACCGGTCCTGCCGGTATGCCCTATTCGACCAATGCGACCGTCTCGACCTTTCAGCATGGCTTCCTAAGCCAAGGCTGTAAGGAAACCTCGGTCTATGCACCGGGCGCTCTGGGTACGCCAAACTCGTCAGCCACCTTGGGCGGCCTGCTCGGCAACCTGACCGGCCTGATCACCGGTGACGCCTATGCTGGCAAGATGCAGTCGACCGACCTGCGTGACATTGAATCCCTCTCGGATCCGATCTACCGCGCCAAGACGGACGTCGCCAATTTTCAGATGTCCTACGACTTGACCAAGGACCTGACCTTGACGTCGTTGACCGGCTATTCGAAGGGCACGTTGTACTCGCGCGCAGACTATAACCGTGTTGCGCCAATCAACACTTTGAATGCCGTTCCGGGCATCTCGCCCGGCGGCGTGTTCAATGACCCACAGATTGGTGCGTCGAACAAGTTCTCCACCTTCGATATTTCGAGCGGTGAATCCAAGCAATGGTCGCAAGAGCTTCGCTTGCAGTCGGCCTATGCTGGTCCTCTGAACTTTAACGTCGGTGCGATCGCACTCGATTTCAAAAATCAGACCGACTATTTCGTGATGGGCAACACGCTGACCGCCTATGCGGCCATTCTCAATGGTGGCAAGGCCTGCGCGATCAATACGCCAACCTGCGTCTATATCGATCCCAACGCGACGCCGACGGGTGACGGCCACAACTACTATGACAACCGTTCGCCCTATCACCTGAAGTCTCAGGCCGTGTTCGGTGAGGTCTATTACGAGCTTTCCGACAATTTCAAGCTGACCGGTGGCCTGCGTTACACCCATGACCGCAAGTCGCAGATCAACATGCCTGTGGTGTTGTTCGCCCCGGGCAGCGGTCACCCCTTGGGCGTGCCTGCAGAGCAGATTGCGGACTTCAAGGAAATGACCGGTCGCTTTGGTTTTGACTGGAAGCCTGATCTGGCCATGACCGACAGCAGCCTGATCTATGCCTTCTATTCACGCGGCTATAAGGCTGGTGGTATCAACCCACCACAGTCCGCCGCCTCGGCCCTGTCGGTTGTGAAGTCCACCTTCGACCCAGAGTTCGTGACCTCGTTCGAAGTCGGCATGAAGAACACGATGCTTGACGGCACCTTGATCCTCAATGCCACCGCCTTCCACTATGACTACACCGGCTATCAGGTATCGAAGATCGTCAACCGCACCTCGGTGAACGAAAATATCGATGCCAAGATCCAGGGCATCGAGCTGGAATCGATCTGGGAACCCATCAATCATCTGCGCTTCAATGCCAGCCTCGGTGTTCTTGACACCAAGATCGGCAATGCGACCTCGATCGATACGTTCAATCGCACCCAGGGCGATCCAAACCTGATCGTGATTAAGGCCTCGAACGCTTCTAACTGCGTTTCGACCAAGGCTGGCGTCTCGGCTCTGATGGGTCTGATCAATGCGGGTGCTCTTGCACCAACCACGATGCTCGGCGTTTGCTCGGGTGCCTTCACCGGCGCGGCCAATCCTCTGAAGCCTTACGGTATCGACATTCCGTTCAGCGATGGCGTTGCCAAGAACCTGAGCGGCAATCAGCTGCCAAACTCGCCTAAGGCGACGCTTTCCGTGGGTGCGCAATACACCTTCGAACTGCCCGCCGGTTGGGGTGGCACGATCCGCGGCGACTACTATCACCAAGGCCAGTCCTATTCGCGTATCTATAACAGCTTCGCGGACCGGATCGACTCTTGGGAGAACGTCAACGCCTCCTTGCAGATTTCTAACCCAAGCAACGGCATTCAGCTGGAAGCCTATGTGAAGAACCTGCTGGATGACGCGCCGATCACCGACCTGTACCTGACCGATGACTCGTCGGGTCTGTTCCGCAACGGCTTCCTGCTCGAGCCTCGGACCTTCGGCTTCGCGATCCAGAAGTCGTTCTAATCTAACGACTCGGCCCTTCGGGGTGGTTTGAAAGCTCTCGGGGCGGTGGATTATTTCACCGCCCCGACCTTTTGGGCGCTTGGCCTAGACGCAGAATTGTCACAGTTCGAATTTTGTTGACCAATAAGCCGTTGGCTAAGGTTATCGTGATTAGTTATCAATGATCACTTTTCTCTCATCATATTGACAGCTACCCTTCCTCCGTGCCGATTGAACGCATGTTGCCGGGGGTTAGTCGCGCGCCTCCCGCAACCTCATTCGCGCGATGACGAGGAAACGACGGACGCAGAGCCAGAACACTGGCCGCGCCGTTTAGGAGGGTTACAAATGTCTAAAACACTGCGTCTGCGCAGCTATCTGGCCATGGGTGTCTCGGCGGTGGCTATCGCTGCGGTCGCCACGCCAACTTTCGCTCAAGAGGCCGCTGCGCCTGCTAGGGGCGGATCGGTTATCGAAGAGCTGGTCGTCACCGCGCAAAAGCGCGAAGAAGCCATCCAAGACGTGCCAATCGCCGTTTCGGCCTTCAGCCAAGACAGCCTCGAAAAGGCCAAGATCGACGGTGGTCCAAACCTTCAACTCGCCATTCCAAACGTTGCCTTCTCCAAGGGTAACTTCACGGGCTTTAACTTCCAGATCCGTGGCGTTGGCTCCAAGCTGGTCGCCGCGTCGGGCGACGCTGGTACCGGTATTCACCTGAACAACGTGCCGCTGACCGCCAGCAACCTGTTCGAAGCCGAGTTCTACGACGTCGAGCGCGTCGAAGTTCTGCGTGGCCCACAGGGCACACTCTATGGCCGTAACGCCACCGGCGGCGTGGTCAATGTGATTACGGCCAAGCCGGTCGACCGTTTCACCGCCAACATCAAGGGCGAGCTGGGCAACTTCAATACCCAGAAGGTCCGCGGCATGCTCAACGTGCCACTGGGCGACAAGATGGCGGTTCGCGTTGCGGGCTCCATGCTGAAGCGCGATGGTTTCGGTGACAATCTCGTCACCGGCAACAATATCGACGACCGCGATCTGTTCGCCGTGCGCACGACCGTGTCGTTCAATCCGAACGAGAAGTTCAGCTCCTACATCATGTGGGAACATTTCGAAGAAGATGACAGCCGTTCGCGCGTCGGTAAGCAATATTGCGTCAAGGACACCGGCGCCCCCGGTATGCCTTACTCCACGAACGCGACCATCTCGACCTTCCAGAAAGGCTTCCTAAGCCAAGGCTGTTTGGAAACTTCGGTCTATGCACCGGGCGCTCTGGGCACGCCAAACTCGTCAGCGACCTTGGGCGGCCTGCTCGGCAATCTGACTGGTCTGATCACCGGCGACGCCTATGCTGGCAAGATCCAACCCTCAGATCTGCGTGACATTGAGTCCCTGAAGGATCCGGTCTATCGGGCCAAGACCGACGCCGTTAACTTCCAGATGTCGTACGATCTGACCGACGATCTGACCCTGACCTCCTTGACCGGCTATTCGAAGGGTAGCCTGTTCTCGCAGGCCGATTATAACCGCGTTGCGCCGATCAATACGTTGAACGCCACGCCCTTTTCACCGGGCGGTGTCTTTAATGACCCACAGATTGGGCCGTCGAACAAGTTCGCGACCTTCGACATTTCGAGCGCCGAATCTGAGCAGTTGTCGCAAGAGCTGCGTTTGCAGTCCGCCTTTGCGGGTCCCTTGAACTTCAACATCGGTGCCATTGCCCTTAACTTTAAGAGCCAGGGCGATTACTACGTGTTTGGTAACACCCTCACAGCCTATGCTCAGGTGCTGAATGGGGGAAGGCCTTGCCCAGCCAATACGGCGTCCTGCGTCTATATTGATCCCAATCCGACTCCAACCGGTGACGGACATAACTATTATAACAACCGCACGCCCTATAAGTTGAAGTCTCAGGCGCTGTTCGGTGAGGTCTATTATGAGCTTTCCGACGCGTTCAAACTGACCGGTGGCCTGCGTTATACCAACGACCGCAAGCAAACTATTACAATGCCTGTGGTCCTGCTCGCCCCTGGCAGTGGTCACCCTATCGATCCGGTCACGCCAATCCAGAAAGCGGAATTCAAGGAAATGACAGGTCGCTTCGGTTTCGACTGGAAGCCTGATCTGGCCATGACCGACAGCACCCTGCTCTATGCCTTCTATTCCCGTGGCTACAAGGCCGGTGGTATGAACCCGCCGCAGTCTGTTGCGTCGGGCCTGTCCGCCGTGAAGAACACCTTCGAGCCTGAGTTCGTAAGCTCGTTCGAAGTCGGTATGAAGAACACGATGCTAGACGGCAGCTTGGTCCTCAATGCCACGGTCTTCCATTATGACTATACCGGCTATCAGGTATCGAAGATCGTCAACCGGACCTCGGTGAACGAGAATATCGATGCCAAGATCAAAGGCCTCGAGCTGGAATCGATCTGGGAGCCGATCAATAACCTGCGCTTCAATGCCAGCTTGGGCGTGTTGCAGACCGAGATCGGTGAAGCCAGCTCGATCGATACCTTCAACCGCACGCAAGGCAATCCAAGCCTCGTCGTGATCAAGGCTTCGAATGCCTCCAACTGTACGGCGAGCAAGGCCGGCGTTCAGGGCCTGATGACGCTGATCAATGCGGGTGCCCTAGCGCCAACCACCATGCTTGGCGTTTGCTCGGGTGCCTTCACCGGTGCGGCCAATCCGCTTAAGGCCTTTGGCATCGACATCCCCTTCAGCGACGGTATCTCCAAGAACCTGAAGGGCAACGAACTGCCAAACTCGCCTAAGGCGACCTTGTCCTTGGGTGCGCAATACACCTTTGAACTGCCTGCAGGTTGGGGCGGTACGATCCGTGGTGACTACTATCACCAGGGCCAGTCCTATTCGCGGATCTATAACAGCTTCGCGGACCGGATCGACTCTTGGGAGAACGTCAACGCAACCTTGCAGATCTCTAACGAGAGCAACGGCATCCAACTGGAAGCCTATGTGAAGAACCTGCTGGATGACGCACCGATCACCGACCTCTATCTGACCGACGACTCGTCGGGTCTGTTCCGGAACGGCTTCCTGCTCGAGCCTCGCACCTTCGGTGTCTCGATCATGAAGTCCTTCTAAGACTGATCTGAATAGCTAAGATGGGGGCCGGTGGATTTATCCACCGGCCCCTTTTCTTTTCGGCGTGCCTTAACGGCTTTGCAACACCACCTCGGTAAGGTGACATAACAGTATCCAAAAGCGTTGCGTTCCAAATGTCCGTTACACTGCCCCTCTGCGACTCCATTTTGCCGGTCGGGCCTGATGCCGGGCGGGCGCAGGTGCTCGACCGCTTTCTGACAGAACCGAGACTGGAGCTATTGCCGGTTACCCGGAACAACCGTCCCATCGGACTGATCACCAGAGGTGGCTTTGCCCTTGGCCTGTTGCAAGATGGCGCTCTGAGCGGTTCCATCGAAACCATGACCATCGCAGATCCCGTCATCGTCAATGCCGCTCTGGGACCCGACGAAATATGCGATCTCATGCGGGCCTCAGTCCATGCTGTGCCCGGAGTCATATTGGTCGATGCTGAGGGTGGCTATATGGGTGTGATCCCCGCCACCGCCCTGTTGCTCTCCCTGCAACAGAGCTTTCGACTTGAGCCTCGCTCTCAGCCAACGAAAGCGGCCCAATCCTCGACCATCCCCAGCAGCTCGGCTCGGGATCGCGAACTGTTCATCTCTGCGGTTGCCCATCAGATCGATGGCCCCTTAGAGGGCATAATCAGTCTGTCTGAACGGCTCTCACGTCATCCGCTCAATAGTGACGGCCGAACCCAGGTCCAGACCATCCTTGAAACGGGCAGGGGCGTCCTTCAGCTCGTCCGCCACGCCGCCGCGCTGGGCCGAATTGATGCTGGGGATATTGTCCTTGCGCCCGAGCCCGTGGGGCTCGGTACCCTGATGGCAGACCTCGAAGAGGCGTGGCGCGTTCGGGCCGAAGCGGCCGGTCTTACCCTGATGGTGTCCTACGAGGGTCCGCAAGACCTTACCGTCAGTGTGGACCCCGAGATGATGCGGCGTCTGTTCAACACCCTCGTTGAGCGCGCCTTGTCGGTTACGCCGCGCGGTATCGTCGAGGCCAGCCTGAAGGCCAAGGTCGAAGCGACCGGCGTCTATCTCGAAGGTCGCATTCGGGATGGTGGCGTCAGCCTCGCGGCCAATCGGCTGGCGCGCATCTTTGAGCCTATGCCAGACCGCGCGGGCGGCTCCTTCTTGGAAAGCGTCGGGCTGGCGCTTTGCAACCGCATCATTGGCGTCATGCATGGCAATATCCGCGCTGAGAGCAATGTTGGGTCAGGCTCTAGCATTGCATTTGATCTTCTGGCCCCAGAGTTGGCTTTTAGCCCGGCTCAATCGGCTGAGCCCCGCAGCGACGGCCGTGACGGAGCCATCCGGGCCCATGTTCTGGTTGTCGATGACAATGCCACCAACCGGATGGTTGCTGAGGCCCTGTGCGAAATGTTCGGCTGCACCTCCGAGGCCGTCGAAGATGGGGTTGAGGCGGTGGAATATGCCGCCACAGGCCGCTTCGATGTGGCCTTGATGGATATAAAGATGCCGCGCATGGATGGTGTGGAGGCGACACTCGCCATTCGCGCCTTGCCGGGTGCCGCGCGAAATCTGCCGATCATTGCCCTCACCGCCAATGCTGACCCCGAAGACGTCCGGCGATATCTCTCGATCGGCATGTGTGATGTGGTCGATAAGCCGATCAAATCCGACATTTTGCGCGATGCGATCCGTGCAGCCCTCGCCTCGACGACCAGCGGAGCACAGGCCGACGCCAGCGCGGTTGCCTAACCGCAACCGCCAAAACCACTGAATTTCCTGAAGAAATCGCCGCGGCATGCCTTTGGTAGCTGGAGGCGGGATCGAACCGCCGACCTGTGGGTTATGAATCCACCGCTCTAACCATCTGAGCTACCCAGCCAAAGGCATTGCCGAGCGAGGGATGGCTTATAGGGGCAAGTCCGATCCGCTTCAAGCGCCCGTTTCATGTTCCTGATCAAGTCTTTTGCGGGAAATTCTGGATCAGACCGCGCAGGCCGCTTGGGCCGCGGGGCGGATAGGGTTAGGGTCCGTCCTCATGAGTGTTCTGCAACTTTTGGGTTCTGCCATCGACGGGGGCGCAGAGACCTATTTCACGGACCTGACGAGGGCCTTGGCTGCGGCTGGAACCGATCAGGTCGCGGTGATCCGGGCCCATGCCGCACGGCAGTCCGCGCTTCAGGACTCACAAATTCCGACGACAATAGCCCGCTTTGGCAGCCAACTGGATCTCTTTACCAAGGGTAAGATCCGCCAGGTCGCCCGTACCTCAAGGGCCAAGGTCCTCTTGGCGTGGATGAACCGTGCCGCCAGCCATGCCCCATCTGGGCCTTGGGCGCGGATTGGCCGGTTGGGCGGCTATTATGACTTGAAATATTATCGCGGCTTTGACGCCTTGGTGGCCAATACGCGCGACATCACCGATTGGATCTTGGCGCAAGGCTGGCCGAAAGATCGGGTCCACTATATCCCCAACTTCGCCGAGGCAGGCCCGCTTGAGACGGTTGATCGCGCCAGCCTCGATACGCCTTCTGATGTGCCCTTGCTGCTGTCGATGGGCCGTCTGCACGCGGTCAAGGCCCACGATATCAGCCTAAAGGCCTTGGCCTTGATCCCTAAGGCCCATCTGTGGATCGCCGGAACGGGGCCGCTGGAGGCCGAGCTTAAGGCCCTAGCGCAGTCCCTCGGCGTCGCAGAGCGGGTGCGGTTCTTGGGCTGGCGCAATGATGCTGCAGCCCTTTATCGCACGGCGGATGCTTGCCTCTTCCCCTCCCGCTTTGAGCCCTTGGGCAATGTGG
>Ga0304730_1001953_pt1 | contig 15149 bp, 15 predicted proteins | sample M_130628_MF_Meta_FD_190474 | JGI IMG/M metagenome (GOLD analysis project Ga0304730, IMG submission 190474) | Freshwater microbial communities from Lake Montjoie, Canada to study carbon cycling - M_130628_MF_MetaG (v2) (version 2) | ecosystem: Environmental > Aquatic > Freshwater > Lake | place...
GATCATTGATTGGCTTAAATCCATCTAGATCAAGAAGCAATAGAGCGCCTTGGGTATTCGAAAATTCAATTAGCTCAGCCATAAATTTTCGTCGATTTGGCAAGCCAGTTAATTCATCAGTACGAGCCAAAGTTCGCTCTGCACCAATCTCCTGAGCTTGTCGAAGAGCAACAACCATTCGAATGAAAGCTAGAAAAAGAGTGGCAATTGCGGGGCCGATGATAAATCCCGGCAAGTATCCTGGTTTAAGAGCAAGTAAAGATAAGAGAACTGCACTGAAAAGGACCGCGACTGCAATTAGTACCGGATGTGTTGGTATCTGTGAATCATTTTCATCTCGTTTATGCCAAATAGACTCGACAATGAGAAATAGTGCAATCAGCCAAAGTGAATCAGTCCAACTTCCAAACTTGTACTTACCGTGACTGCTCAACCAAAGATTTATAAAGTCTGCAGTCGCAAAAGCAAAAATGCCAAGGGAGAGAATAAAACTACGCCAATTTACTCGCTGAAATGGATTAAGTGAAATAATCAGAGCAATAAGAACTATGTCGGCAACCGGAAAAATTATGGCAAAGAATGTCTCTAATTGATCGCCACTGTAGTTGGGTAACACAGGCTTCATGAGCAAAGCTGTCGCAAGAGCGCTAACTCCCAATGCAACAATCGCTGCGTCTATATTTTCTAGAATAGTGTTAGAAATATTTGTACGAATCAAGCGGGGGATGGCTATAAATATAAAGGGGTAAAAAAGAAGATAGAGAAAATCTGAAATAACCTGCAGGGTATTCGGAAGCAAGTACACAGCTGTCAAAGAAGAGATTACAGATCCGGCAAACCAGAAAAAGAGTGCTAATTCGAACGAAAGACGCGTACGTAGATCTTCATCCTTAAGCGCAAAAATGCTTAAAACAAAGAGACCCAGCGGAACAGCGTTATAAAGAGCTAAATCATCAAGAAAATTAGGCTGATCTGTATTTGTGCCGAAAATAAATGTAGCCCCAACCAAAACCAAGCCACCAATTCGAAAGTATTTAGAGGTAGCCATCTCAAAACTTTAAATACTTGCGAAAGGGTAAAAGAATAGGGCTAACCAGAGTTAACCGGTTAGCCCTATTCTGCTAATTAATTGCTTATAAACCTTGGCTACAAAGTAGGTTGCGCGAGTTCATAGTCTGAGAAAGAACATCTTTAGCTTGTTGCAGCTGAGCAGATGTTAGTTCCTTAGTTTTGTTAAGGGCTGTAATAGTGGAGCTAAGCTTTTTAGAATTTTCGATCGAATTCAAATTCTTATTTACTGTGCTCTTTAACTGCATAATTGAAGAGTTGTACTTGCTAATTGAACTACTTACAGATTGCATCTGAGTTTTTGTCTGTGAATTAGAAGTCTTCAAGGAAAGAATTGCAGTCGATAGCTGGCTTATCGCATTGGATAGTTTTGCTATAGCAGCTGAATTCTTAGCAGCATTGACTGTGTCGGCCTTTAGCTTTGTTAGCGTGGCTTTTGAGTCATTTAGAATAATTGTAAAATCATCAATCTGCTTAGTCACGGCTGCGATCTTGACAGTCAAGTCTGTAACTTCTTTTTGAGCAGGCGGAATCAAATCTGTTTGCTCTTTAATCTTGATGGCAATATCTTCGTTTTCTTTAATTAGGGCTTCGATTTGAATTTGCGCAGTTGCACCAGCTTTAACCTGGTCAGCAATTTGAGCATCAACTTCAAGAAGTGCTGCCGCAGTATTCTTCTCTAGTACTGCGAGATCTTTAAGAGATTTTGCGTAATAAGCAGTTTCAGTAATGCAGTCATTAGCTAAGTAGTACTTCTTGGCATTCTTGGTTTTCGCTGACGCTGGTAAATAAACTGTGGCCTTGGTGCCATCGAGCGTTACGGTAGATTTGACCGCAGTTACGCACTTGTAGGTAAATCCGCCTACCTTGGTGATCTTATTTACGACGGTACATGTCGAACCATTGCTAATAGCAGCATTAGCGGGTGTAGAAAGCAGTACCCCGGCAATAAGCGCCCCAGCAATAGAGAGTGTAGAAACCTTACGTAACATATCGACCTCCATAGATTATGAGGTCATCTTATCGAAACAGATTAAAAGACCCTGCCTGTAACGCGGGAAATGCCTGCGAAATTGGTGTGAGAACTTATTTGTTGCGCTGACGGACACGAACGTTCATGCCAAGTTTGCGAACTAGTGGTCTTGGCCCAAAACGTAAGAAGGAACTCAAAAGTACATATTGCCAACCTGGAATTGATATAGCAGCACCTTTTTGTGCATCTGACCAAGCTTTTGCGACAAGTGCATCAGCATTGAGCCACATGAAATCTGGTAAACCGTTCATTCTCATGCGTCCGCGTTGGTGAAATTCGGTACGTGTGAAACCAGGCGCGAGTGCGGATACTTTTACATTCGTGCCAGCAAGCTCGGTATGAATTGATTCAGTGAGAACAGTTAAGTAAGACTTGCTCGCGCTGTAGGTTCCGCCAGCTATCCAGGCAGCAACTGATGAAACATTAATCAAAGTACCTGAGTTACGTTCCTTCATCTTAGGCAAAACGGCGTGCATTAAGCGCATTGGGGTGCGAACTAGTACATCGAACATCTGTTGCTCAGCAGCCATATCACTTACTAAGAAAGATTTGTTGATTCCGAAACCAGCATTGTTAATCAATACTTCAACTTCATTAGCCTCAATGAAATCCTCAATAGATTTACAACCGGAATCAGTTGCCAGATCAGCAGCTATAACTTTAGTTTTGACTTTAAAGTTTGCCTCTAACGCAGCAGCGCGTTCATTTAATCTAGGTAGATCACGAGCAACCAAGATCAAGTTAAAACCTTTGTCAGCAAGTAAGCGCGAAAAACTCTCGCCGATTCCTGCAGTAGCACCAGTAACTAGCGCCCACTTATCTTTATTAACTTGATTGCTCATGATCTCCGCCAATTCAATTAAGCGAGCGAGGCCGCATCGTCAGGAACTATGCCATCGGTTGATTCTTCGCGAATATGCCAACTGCTGTCATATTCCTCGAGCAAATCTAAGAATGGCTTCGCATCAAACCACTCTGGGCCGTTAACGCCATCTGGCTGCCAAATACCTTTATGGATTAGCTCCATGGCGATAACTGGGTTAATTGCGGTCTGCCAAACAACTGCTTGATCGCCGTAATTTTCCATTGACCATGCGTTATCAACCACGTTGTACATATAGACAGCGCGTGGCTTACCTTCTTTATCGAGCCCTTTAACCAAAGTTCCGGCGCAAGTTTTACCTTTCATGCGCGAACCAAGTGTTGCTGGATCTGGAAGAGCTGCTGCCAATAGATCACGTGGTGATACTGCAACACCTTGCACATCAACCGTATCTTTGCGATCCATTCCGAGCATATGAATTGTTTTTAAAGTTGTAATGAACTGCGCACCTAGCCCATATTTAAAGGCAACTTTCTTGGCATCAACTTTTTGGGGGATGAGCACAACTTCTTCATGTTCAACGTTCACACATTCAACTGGCCCAATTCCTTCTGGAAAATCAAATACTTCGAGATCACTAAATGGTTCAGTAGTAAACCAACCACGACCGTCTTCCCACATAAGTGGTGGGTTCAAACATTCCTCAATGGTTGTCCAAATAGAAAACGATGGCGCAAAATCAAAACCTTCAACAGTTAAATTCGAACCATCAAAAACAGTTACGGAATCAAGTCGACTAAATAAATAGTCAGATGCATACTTGGCAAAAACATCGCTCATTCCAGGTTCGATTCCCATACCTACAAGCGCGTAAATACCGCGCTCGCCCCAGTTCCAGTCACGTGCGAATTGTTCGTCACCTAACTTCACACCAGTTTCAGTGTTTGGATAATGTGGATGTGGGCGCGATAACGACATCGCCATATCAATGTAATTAGTATTCTCAATTTCACAAGCCAAGAAAATTGGCATTACAAAACGTGGATCAACTGCATTAATCACCACATCGGGCTTGGCTTTGCGAATTAACGCACGAATATCTTCTAGTTCGGCAGCATTAACTTCAGCTGCGGAAAAACGGGCATCTTTAACGCGGGCGACTGCTTCTTCGGCTCGAGCAAAATTGCGATCGGCAATAACCATAGAAGAGATAAAACTTCTGCGGGAAGCGATGTTGGCAATTGCTCTACCGACGCCACCAGCGCCTATTACTAGCGCTTTCATTGTTGGCCTCTCATGAGGAAAAAACTCCATCTCGGTAGAAGGCCGAGGCTACCCTCATGAGCGTGATCTGCCAACCCAGTATTTGCAAACCTAGCGGGAAGGTAGATTTCACCTATTAATTAAGTCCCCGTAGCTCAGTGGATAGAGCAACCGCCTCCTAAGCGGTAGGTCGCAGGTTCAACTCCCGCCGGGGACACCAGGTTTAAGCAAAAACGACGGTGCGCTTGCCAACTACAAAGATTTTATCTTCCGAGTAAAGCTTTACTGCTTTAGCTAGAACACGACGCTCGATATCGCGACCGATAGCAATTAATTCCTCAGGCGTTGCAATATGCGTTACGTGTGCAACATCTTGTTCGATGATTGGGCCTTCATCTAGGTCGCTCGTAACAAAGTGAGCGCTTGCCCCAATGATTTTTACGCCACGGTCATGTGCTTGGTGGTAAGGCTTAGCACCCTTGAATCCAGGCAAGAACGAGTGGTGGATATTAATAATTTTTCCAGGCATACGATCACAGAAATCAGCCGAAAGAATCTGCATGTAGCGAGCTAGAACTACAAAATCAATTTCGAGTAGTTCAATTTGCTTGTAGATCTCTGCTTCTTGTGAGCTTTTATCGCCAGGCAGATACATGAATTTAACGCCATGTGATTCAACTAGTTGACGAAGATCTTCATGGTTTGAAATCACTAATGGAATTTCAACTTTAAGTTCGCCGAGTTCATTTAAATAAAGTAAATCTCTTAAGCAGTGACTCTCTTTAGTAACCATAACGAGCGCGCGCGGGCGCTTTGAAGTTGGTCGAATGTGTAGTGCCGGGCTGTATTTAGCCAAGCCTTCACTTAGTGATTTTTCAGCGGCAGCTTGACCTTGGGAAGTTTCAAACCGAGTGCGCATTACAAAGGTATTTGTGGTCGGATCTGTAAATTGCTGATTTTCAATGATGTTTCCGCCACAGGCTAAAACCGCCGAAGTCATCGCGTGAACGATGCCTGGTTGGTCAGCACACTGCAGGGAAGCAATTAAATCCATGGCGAAAGGGTACGCGAAGTTAGTGTTTAAGCGTAAATCGCTGCATTGCCTTAGGCGCCCACCAGTTTCGTTCGCCTAATAAGCGCATTAGAGCTGGAACTAATAGCGCACGTATCAAGGTGGCATCAAGGATTACCGCAAATGCCACACCAAAGCCCATCATCTTTATCGATGTCACACCACTAGTTATGAATGCTGCGAAAACGACGGCAAGGAGAACTGCTGCGGCGGTGATGATTCGAGCCGAACGCTGCAGTCCGGTTGCCACCGATTCAATATTGGACTTCCCAGCCAAATGTTCTTCACGAATGCGTGAAAGCAAGAAGAGTTCATAGTCCATAGATAATCCAAATACGACAACAAAAATCAAAATAGCAATTGAAGTATCTAGCGAGCCAGTTACCGTGAATGAACCAACTAACCACTGCAGGTGGCCACCTACGAAGATCCAAGTCAACGCACCCGTGGTTGCCGTTAATGACATTATATTTAACACGATTGCTTTGATCGGAAGAATGATCGAACCAGTGAATACAAAGAGCAATATCAACACACTTATTATGATCCAACCTAAAGCCACTGGAAGTGTTTGAGAAATACCATCTTGGGTATCTGTGTAATCAGCTGCTATTCCACCAATTAAAGTTCCATCTGGTGAATTTAAATCGCGCAAATCATGAATCAACTTCTGCGCCTCAGGTGAACGTGGCAACATAGATTCATAAGCAGTGATTCGTAGATCTTTACCTATAATTTGGGGTTCAACAACACTCACAATTCCAGGAACTTTCTTGATCTCTTCGATGTAGCCAGAAACTTCATTCTCTTTACCAACACCATTAGGTATAACAATTTCGATTGTTGCGATGTCGGTGGAAAAGCGTGAATCTTGTACTGCAGAGGCGACCGCAGCTGGATTACTAACTGGCAACATTCGGGCATCGCCTTGCGAGAAGGCAATGTCTTTAATTGGCGCCGCAAGAACACCTAAAACAATTAGAGATAGCAAAACAACAGCAATTGGTCGCTTCATAACAACTCGAGCGGTTTGTGCCCAGCGGCCATCTTCTTTTGGCGTAATTGCAGACTTGCGAATAACGCCTTTATCTACCTTTTTTCCGATTAATGCCAGAATTGGTGGCAATCCAAATAACGCACCAGCTACAGCAATTGCGACAACCGATACGCCCGCATAACCAAATGATTTAAGGAATGGCAACGGGAAGAAGATAAGTGACATCAGGGTTACTAACACCGTTAAGCCAGAATAAAAAACGGTTTTTCCGGCACTTGCCATGGTATTTACAATTGAATCTTCTACATTTTTACCGTGATGTAGTTCCTCACGGAAGCGGTTAACGATCAAAAGCGCATAATCAATACCTAGACCAAGCCCCATACCAGTAGTTAAATTGAGAGCGTAAATACTCACTGAAGTAAACAATGAGATCAAGTAAAGAATAAAGAAAGCACCGAGAATGGCTGAAACACCAACAACCATTGGCATAGCAGATGCGGCTAATGCACCAAATACAAAAGCAAGCAAAACAAAAGTAAGTGGGATAGATATTGCCTCAGCAATACTTAAATCTTTCGAAATTTTATGATTGATCGCATTTCCAACCACGCTGGTGCCGCCTGAATAAAGTGTTAAACCATTGCGTTTACCGTCAAAATTCTTTTGAAAGTATTCGCCGATATTCTGACTCTCAGGTGAAAATGCTTCGCCTTCGCTATAAACCAAAATCAGAGCGGCCTTGTTGTCAGTTGCAGCTAGTGTTTTCTCGCCGCCAGTATTCCAATAAGAGATAACTTTATTAACACCAGGTGCCTTTGCTATTTCAGCTTCTAACGCCTGTGCTTTAGCAGCGATAGTTGGATCTGTAATTGAAAGATTGCCGGTATCAACAACAACGACAACATTTGGATCTGAAATCTTTAAAGTTTTATGTAGATAGTTGTAGACCTGGTATGAGTCGCTATTTGGGTTTGAGTAGCCGCCAGCATCAAGGCGATTGAAAACCATTGAGCCAACGCCTCCGGCAGTCAGGATTCCAACTACAAAGAGGACCACCATTGCTTTGCGGCGGCGTACGACTAGATGACCAAGTTTCTCAAACACCAAAGGCTCCTTTTATCTGAACAATGTATAGATAGTAGTGTTTTTATTTGAACATTGTCAAGATTAGGGGGCATAATTGAGGCATGCCCGTCGCCAGAGTCAGAGATCAGTATCACCACGGTGATCTCGAGAGCGCCTTAATCGCAACGGCGCGAAAGCTCACGAAGCGAAATGGAATCGAACATTTATCGTTGCGCAAGGTCGCTCAGGAGATTGGCGTAAGCCCAAGCGCTGCGTATCACTATTTTCCTGACCGCGATGCTTTGATGGCTGCAGTCGGCTTCTCCCTCTTTGAAGAACTTGCCGATTACCAAGAGCGTGAACTCGCAAAAATAACAGGAATAACGGCAAAAGCTGCCAAAGAAAGATACAGAGCTTTGGGTAAAACATATTTTGAGTGGGCTATCAAAGAGCCACACTTTTTCAATTTGATGTTTAGCGAGCATTGTTTAGTTGATTCCAATTCAGAACAAAAGCGTGAAGACAATCGAGCTTTCATTAATCTCACAAAATGTCTTGATGAACTGGTTAGTACTGGCGCTTTAGAAGAGCGAATGCGTCGCCACAGTGAACTGCTTTCTTGGACAGTTGTTCATGGTGCTACTAGCCTTATTGTGAGCGGACATTTAGATCCAGAAAATTATGAAAGCATTCTTGACGATCTCGAATTCTCACTAGGAATTAGGAAGTAATCCATGAGCGAGCTATTTCCGAAGGTAACTTCAGATGAAGTTGATCACGAGCAGTCAATTGAAGATGCTAAACGTGATGCTGAAATCGCTGGTGATAAGCCGCCGCATCACGACGACTAATTTAAATTAATCTTTACTAGTTGCAGTAGGTGGAGCAGCAGGCGGTGGCGTAGATGGCGCAGGAGTTGCAGCCGGAACCGATGCAGTTGAACTTTTTGCCGAATCAGTCTTATAGAAACCTGAGCCTTTAAAAACTACGCCAACAGCGGAATAAACTTTTTTGATTTCGCCCTTACATTCGGGGCAAACGGTTAAAGAGTCTTCGGTAAATGATTGAAAGGCTTCGAATTCGTGGCTACACGCGGTGCAGGCATATTGATACGTTGGCATTCGATTCCTTTCTGGCTCAAGTAACGCAAATTTAAGCCTGTTGGCTGGGCGTAGTAGAGGGAAGTCTAAAGAAGTGGGACGATTGAGGCTAATCGGAGCGGGCTGGAAGGGTTAAATAATGAAGTTGAAGCAGTTTGGCGCAGTTCTAGCGACATTAATGCTGATGGCAATTCCAATGGCCAACGCAAACGAACTTGTCACTGCTGACCCAGCTAGCGGTTCGACTGTCTCGTTTTCACCAAGCGCGGTAACGATTATTACTTCACTTCCGCTGATGGCCGATGGAAATAGTGTTGAAGTAACTGATCCTTCAGGCAATCGAGTCGATGATGGAACGCTAGCAATTGCAGATACTGAAGCACTTGTTGGGCTAATTCCATTAACTGTTAGTGGTTATTACACCGTTAGTTACACATTGCTAGCTGAAAATGACGTGCCACTAACCGGAAATTATCGTTTCAACTTTAGTGCGCCAGATACAGTTTCATCACAAACACCAACTCCGGTTGCAGTTGATGCTACAGCTAGTGCGCAGCCAAGTGCAGGCAGCAGTAAAGGCACCGATTTCTTAGTAATCATGTTATTAGTGCTATCTATATTCGTCTTAGTCGGATTAGGAATGTACGCGCGGAAAATCTTTAGCGAAAGATGAGCCAATCGCTAATCAGTAGCTTATTGACCGTTTTTAAATTTACTTCCATAACTTCTAGTTTCTTCCTAGTTGGCGCTCTCTTGGCAATAACTTTTCTGACACTCGATATCAATGGCAAAGTTGCCCAAACAAATTTTGAATTAAGAAAACTTGCGGCTATCGCCAGTTTGATTTGGATGCTCTCTAATCTCGTTTTTATAGTTTTGACCTTGGCGAATATTCTTAACTCAACCGTCTCCGAAGTCGTCCAGCCAAATATTTTGCGCTCATTTCTGCTGCAGATCCCACTTGGTCAATATCTATTTACTCAACTCTTAATTTCAATCTTAATTTCGATAATCGTTCCTCGGTTTAAATCAATTGGTACCGGTACATTTTTATTACTTGCGACACTATTAGCGATCGTCATTCCAGTTTTTCAGAGCCATTCCGCATCAAGTGGTTCACACTCAATGGCCATCGGTTCGCTCGCAATACATGTAATTGCTTTAGCTCTCTGGGTTGGTGGCGTCTTTGCCCTAGCTTTTCTGGCCCCTGACAGCAGAGCCAACGCAGTCCCACGATTTAGCGTGCTAGCACTTTGGGCAGCTATCGCAGTTGTAGTTAGTGGCAGCATAAATGCTTTTATTCGCCTTGATTTTAAAGAGGCCTGGAACAGTAGCTACGCATATTTAGTTATCGGCAAAGTTGTTCTTACTGCTGGCTTAATCGTGATTGGTTACTTACATCGCAAAAATCTAAAGAAATCAGCAGAACTTAAAGGTCCTAAATTCCTGCAATTAATTTTGGCCGAAGTAGTCATTATGACCGTCACATTGGCTTTGGGTTCGCTGTTGGCATCTAGACAACCACCAGTGCGTGAATCTGGGTTAGAAGCTGACCGCGCTCTTTCAATTGTGGGTGTGAAAATGCCACCAGCACCAAGTCTGTCGCGCATTCTCCTTGGTTATGAACCAGATGCGCTGATGATTGGCTTATTAATCTTGGCAGTTGCGCTGTATATAAAAGGTGTAATGGTTTTAACTAAGCGTGGCGACAAGTGGCCAATCGGTCGCACAATTTCATTCGCGATCGGAATTAGCGCAGTCGATTTTGCGACTAGTGGTGGCTTAGGTTTATACGCGCATTTCAGTTTCTCTTGGCACATGGTCGCTCATATGACACTCGGCATGATTGCACCTATCGCAATCGTGTTAGGCGCACCGATTACTTTGGCGTTGCGCACTTTGCCGCAAGGTCGCAATTCACAAGAGCGCGGGGTGCGTGGAACTTTTCTTGCAGTACTTCATTCACGGTATTCATCAATAATTGTTAATCCAGTTGGTGCGTTAGTGATATTTGATGGTTCGCTATTTCTGCTTTATTTCACCTCGCTCTTTGGCAAGCTGATGAATACTCATGCTGGCCACTTATTTATGAATATTCATTTCTTATTAGCGGGCTTTCTCTTTTTCCACGTAATCATTGGTATTGATCCAAATCCCAAGCGACCACCGTTTCTGGTACGCATCGTGACTCTGTTAGCTGCCATGAGTATTCATGCGTTTTTCTCGGTCGCTTTGATGTCATCTTCAACCTTGATTGATTCCGGCTACTTTGCTTCGCTGCAGACACCTTGGGTTGGCGATTTATTGGCTGATCAAAACAAGGGTGGTGCTATTGGCTGGGCCATGGGTGAAATTCCGATTTTGATCGCGCTACTTGCTACTTTCGTTATGTGGACACGCGACGATGCGCGCGAAGCTCGCCGAATTGATCGCTCAACTGAACGGATGGCTGCCATGGGGCAACCAGATGAGCTGGCTCAATACAATAACTACCTACAAGAACTTGCTGATCGCGAACGTCGGTCAGGCAAATAAGTGATGGAGTAACAATGGACGCGCTCTTTGATCTACCAAGTGAATATAAAGATTTGCGCGCAAGTGTTCGCTCACTAGCTGAAAAAGAAATTGCCCCACACGCACAAGCAGTCGATGAAGAACATCGTTTTCCGCAAGAAGCATTTGATGCGCTACAGAAAGCTGGTTTAGCGGCATCGCATGTACCAACAGAATTTGGTGGCGAAAGCGCCGATGCGCTTGGAGTTGTAATCATTATTGAAGAAGTCGCACGAGTTTGCGGATCTGCATCGCTTATTCCGGCAGTCAACAAGTTGGGCTCATTGCCACTAATGCTTGGTGGAAATAAAGAGCAGAAAGAGCGTTGGCTTACTCAGTTAGCTAAAGGTAAAGGTTTCTCATATTGCTTATCTGAATCAGAAGCGGGTTCCGATGCTGCTTCAATGCGCACCAAAGCAGTTCAAAGCGGCGATAAATGGATTCTCAATGGCAGCAAGAAGTGGATCTCAAACGCGGGTTTTTCTGATTTCTATACTGTTCTAGCAACCTCAGATGCATCGCTCGGCGCTAAAGGAATTACCGCATTTGTAGTTGAGAAATCAGACCCAGGTGTTTCTTTCGGAGCACCCGAGAAGAAGATGGGTTTTAGAGGGTCACCAACTCGCGAAGTTTATTTCGATAACGTAGAACTTTCTGATGATCGTCGAATTAGCGAAATTGGCAAAGGGTTTGCCTTAGCAATGAACACTCTTGATCACACCCGAATAACTATTGCGGCGCAAGCACTTGGTTTAGCTCAAGGCGCACTCGATGTCGCAACAAAGTACGCTCACGAACGTAAACAATTTAACAAACCAATATTTGATTTTCAGGCAGTTCAGTTTATGTTGGCAGATATGGCAATGAGTATTGAAGCTGCTCGCTTATTAACTTATGCCGCAGCTGCTAGATCAGAACGAAATGATGATGACTTGAAGTTCTATTCGGCCTCAAGTAAATGTTTTGCCACTGACGTAGCCATGAAAGTAACCACCGATGCGGTTCAGATCTTGGGTGGCTATGGATATGTATCAGATTACCCAGTAGAGCGAATGATGCGTGACGCCAAACTAACTCAGATTTATGAAGGAACTAATCAAGTGCAACGAATCGTAATCGCGCGCAATCTTCCTAATTCTTAAAACGCACTACTAAGTCAGGGGTAGCGGCCGCATCCAATGGGATGTCATGCGGTTCGCGCGGTAGCTTCTGACTAGATAATTCACCATCGTGGAGCAAGCCAATTTTCCAGGCCGTAACTTTAGGCAAGAAGCGATCATAAAATCCGCCGCCTTGCCCCAATCGAAAACCATCTGTATCCATACGTAGTGCTGGAACTAAAACTACGTCGATTGCGGATAAATTTGTAAACGGTTCCCCAACCGGTTCGGCAATTTTAGTTTTATTGTTTAGTTGTGATTCATCACCATTCCACTGCACCCAGGTCATCTCGGATCCATTAATACACGGAAGTAGGAGAGTTTTCCCAGCTTTAATTAAGCTCTGATTTAGTAATTTAGTAACGGGTTCATCGCCAACTGAAAAATAGCTAGCGACTACTTGAGCAGCTGCAATTTCGGGAGTTTGTGCCAAGTGGGTAAATTCAACCGGGATGAAACCATCGCGACGTTCGACTCGATAACGCTTGCGTAATCGCTCTTTGTCAGACTTCACATCTTCATTCATAGTTAAATCCCTAGGAAGTATCGAGTTACAAAGTATGGTGGGATTATGTCAGAGCGCACAAAGGTAGATGAGTTTCTCACCTCGCTAATTTCCATTTGTAAGCCGCTTGAATCATTTGATATGCCACTGCTTGATGCTCACGGAGCAACATTGGCTAGCGATGTTCATGCGGGAGAGCGATTGGTTCTGCGCGCAGGTGCTCGAATTAGAGCTACCCAAATTGGTTTAGCAGCCTCAATTGGTTTGGATCATCTGCCAACTAGGCCACATCCGCGTGTAGTAGTTCTTTCAGCTGGCCCAGATCTAGTTGAACCAGGAAAATCCCTGACCGGTGATGAAGAGTATGAAACAAATTCTTGGTTATTAACTACGGCAGTACGCGAAACTGGCGCAATTGGTTATCGCGTTCACTCAATTCCAGATGATGAAGAACAGTTACAACGTGTGATTGAAGACCAATTAGTGCGCGCAGATTTAATTATTATTAGTGGCGAGCGCCAGGATGATTCCTTTGATCTAATTACTCGCACATTGTCTAAATTGGGCGAGATCACCACGGTTGATTTAGCGATTGAGGCAAGTGGTCGCCATAATTTTGGCACCATTGGGCCAGATAAAACACCTGTTGTAACGCTTCCAGGAGATCCAATTTCAGCTTACATCTCCTTTGAATTATTTATTCGCCCCATGATTCGCACTTTGTTAGGTGCAGCCACAATTCATCGCCCAGCTGTTAAGGCGAAACTCGAGAAGCCAGTCGCATCTTCTGCCGGGCTGCGGTCCTACATTCGTGCAATTCTTTCTGAAGATGGCGCTTCAGTCATGCCGCTGCCATCGCAAGATGAGCAATCAACGCTCTCCGATGCCAATGCTTTTATTGCACTTTCTGAAAGCGATATTGAAAAAGCAATCGGGCAAGAAGTCACTGTCGTTGTGCTCGAACGTCGATACATTTAAGTAGCCGCAATGAGCGATCGCACGTCTGATCAGAGCTGGCCGGTCGTTTTAATAACTAACGAATTAACTCTTCGCCCGTTGCGATTTCGCGACCGCGCAAAATGGTTTGCTGTGCGTGCTGAAAATCGCGAGTGGCTTACCCCCTGGGAAGCGACCTTGCCCCAAGTTCCAGAACATATTGACGGCGGAGATCTGATTTCAAAGCGCCCCTCTTTTTTCCAGATGGTGCGCATTTATAACCGCGAGGGGCGCAGTGGCCGCACAATTTCACTGGCTATTTGGCAAGGCCCAAATCTGATTGGTCAGATAACTATGGGTGGCATCATTTATGGGGCGCTACGTGGTTCACATATTGGGTACTGGATTGATCGCCGCTTTGCCAATCGTGGATTTACTACTCAGGCTGTCGAAATGGTTACTTCATACGGGTTTAATGCGCTAGGTCTGCATCGCATTGAGATTAATTTGCGCCCTGAAAATGGCGCTTCGCGTCGAGTAGCCGAGAAAGCTGGCTTTATTCTTGAAGGCGATCGTCCGCGATATCTACATATTGATGGGGCATGGCGCGATCACATCTGCTTTGTAAAAGAGAACCCAGCAATTAAGTAGCGAGCTTTTATAGGCCCTAAATACCCGATTTGAGCGTGGTCGCCCTCTATCTTTAACCATCATGGCCTCAGGACTTATCTATCTCGCGATCGCCGGAATGTGGGTTTCCTACTTTCTGCCGCGTTGGATTCACGACCGCGAAGAGTTTTCTGGAAAATCAGTTGAGCGATACAAGAGTGCGCTAAAAGTTGTAGCCAGTAAATCTCCAGGTGGATTACCTGAAACTGGAATTATGCATACGGATTTAGATTTTGTTGCCAAGAACGCTCAAAAAATGTTACGTCGACGAATTATTTTTACGTTATTAACTTTTTCTTTAGCAGTTACTTCGTTGGGTGGAGTCATGAATAAATTACAATTCATTTATACCTTGGTTCCAATTTCTGGAATCGCGCTTTACATTGTGCAGGTTCGTCGCGAGACAATCTCAGAGCGTCTACAACTTCGTCGAGTCAAGCAACTTCAACGTGAGACCAATGGCGTATCGACCACTAACTTGGTTGATGTAGTAACTCCAAAGGCAACAACTGATCATTGGATCCCGCTTTCTGAACGCGAGCTAACAGGTGTAGTTATTTTGCCAAAGGGTTCAGCCGAAGAACGTCGCACATGGCAACCAGATTCGATCCCAGCCCCAACTTATTTGAGTGCGCCGAAAGCTGTGTCACAGAAGCGCATCATTGATTTAACTGAGCCTGGAAAATGGAGCGACGAACAAGAGAAGTTGGCAATTGCAGCTCTTAACGCAGTAGCGCCATCTAAAGATGAAATATTTGATCAGATACTTGCTGATGAAGCAGTTGACCGTCTGAACGAAAGCAAAGTAGTTAACGAATAGTTAGCTCTGCTTATTAACTGGGCTAGCTAGATCCAAGAGGGTAGCCACATTCGGGCATACCAGGCTTCGTAAGTGATTACTT
>Ga0304730_1001955_pt1 | contig 15138 bp, 20 predicted proteins | sample M_130628_MF_Meta_FD_190474 | JGI IMG/M metagenome (GOLD analysis project Ga0304730, IMG submission 190474) | Freshwater microbial communities from Lake Montjoie, Canada to study carbon cycling - M_130628_MF_MetaG (v2) (version 2) | ecosystem: Environmental > Aquatic > Freshwater > Lake | place...
GGCAGGAGTGGGTCGCCTAAAAAAACGCTGTGAGTGTTTTCCTCTTTTTTCCTTATGGGCGTTGGGTTTGCGGACTGTTCGCGTTGTAGGTGTACGCCGTATGCTTGGCCGCGCCGGCTGTTACAAGGCTTGCAACTTGGTACTAAGTTATCGAGTTCGTGTGAACCGCCGCGCCCTGGTTCTACTAGGTGGTCGGCTGCTGTTGCTTCACGTTGTCCGCACCAATGACATAGTGGGCTATCGGCTAGTAATCGTTTGCGGTTTGCTAGGTAGGTTGCGTTGCCGTTATGTGCTGCCACGTTATGACCTTACCGAACTGGCGCGCGCTGCCGCGCTTGCCCACGGGTTGCGGTGTTGTAGTTTCATGTCGGGCTAGTCCTTTGTTATCGGTTTGTTATGTGTATGTCTGTTGCTGTTATTAAAGCCTAATGCGTTTATGCCCGCCCACGGTTAGCCCTAGCCGTTCCCTATTACTGTTATCGCCTGGTTATGTTTACAGGCCGCCCCAACGCATAACGTTATTGCTTTCGTCTTGCAGCTTTAACGCGCGCCGGTCTAACCATGTTCCCATGGATTAACCCCGCGCCCTGCGAACGGCGTACGGTCTTGCTACTTGCCTTTTGTGGTGGTGTTCTAAACACTAGATACGAACCAGGTTCCATACTGCGGGCGGCTTTCGCTTGCTTGTTGCCAGGCAAGTTAAGTAGGTAGCGAACCTACAGCGCGCAAGGTATCTAATGTTTACAGCACCCCCATTTATTTATCGGTTCGTGACATTAGCACGGCGCATAGCACCATAAAGGCAACTGCTAACCATGCTGTACGCGTCATGGTCTTATATCCCTTGCGCGTACTAAAGCCTCGATAGCTAGCGTTAGTTCGTCTTGCGCTTGGTGCAGCTCTTTAGTGGTTTCATCTAGTAAACGCTTTATTGCGTCTAATTCGTGGTGTAGGCCCATGTTTAATTTGCGTAAGTCTTGTAACTGGTCATGGCTTCCGTAGTTACTGTTATATCGGGTCATTGTTTCCAACTCTCAATTACTTTTGACGCCTGGGCCATTGTCAACGTTTCTAGTATTACGTCGTCGGCGTCTAACAATAATTGCATGGCTTCAAGCGCCGCCAAATCGTCTAAACCTCTACCTTTAGCAAGCGCTTTAATCATGTATAACTGTTTACTACTGGCGTGTACGCTGCCGTCTTTAGGTGTACGCATAGGTGTTATCGTTGCTTCGTGACCGTCTAAACGGGCTTCGACTTCGTTACGGCTAGCTATTGACTTAGCGGCGCCGCAACCCATATAACCCAACGCGCGCCCTAAAGCCGACGTCATACCTACCATGTATTCGCTGCGCTTCGTGTAAGGCGTGTTGCCTGGGAACGGTTCGGCTGCGCTTGCTACTACTGGTATTGGGTCTGCTACGTCGCGCCAAACGGTAACGGTGCAACGAATAAACGTCGAGCCGTCGGGCATTGTGATTACTTGGTTATCGGTTTCTTGTATGCGTAAATCGGGCCAACGCTTTAACGCTTCCGCTAAACGTGTAGGTACGTCTACGTAGTTATCAAGGTTAAATGCCATTGGATACCACTACTTCGCAATCTTGCACACTTAAAACCTGCATTACTTTTGTTATTTCTTTTGCGCCGTAGTAGGCAGTATTTTTTTGTTCGGCGCAAGCCATAAGAACATTTAGCAACCAGTCGCCCGCGTTTAAATCGTCGGGGCTGTAATCGTGCATAGCAATTAGCAACGTAACTTTTTGTAGTTGGGTATCGGGTGTTTCTACTTTTTCTGTCATGTCGGGTATCTTTCTATTAGTCGGGTTTATTACTTATTTGTACCGTAGCACAAGGTAGTTACACGGTAGGTAAATCCTCGATAGGTTCTAGCCGTTCAGTTGTAACCCAATAGGCGCCGCCGCTTGTGTCTGCGTTATCTTGCAACCAATGAGTTTTAGCCGGTATTTGGTGCCCCCAAGTCCAGCCCCTAATTTTGTAGTGGCAGTCAAACAGCTGCACCAAAACAAACGGATTAGCTTTATACGTCGTTGCTTGATTACGTGGAACAATTAAGTTTATTTCGTCGTTTGGGCAACGTGTAGACTTAATTTGATATACGCCTACGTCGCCTACTGTCCAGGCCTGTTGGTTTAACGGTATTTGGTAATGGTCTGCAAACACTATTTCGCCTAGCGCGCCGTCGATATATTTTTGTAAACCTGGCGCAAATTGTTTACGCGTTGCGCTTAGGTGTGCGGCTTCGCCGTACGTGTTGTAGTTGTTTGTGCCGTAACTTATTGCGTCGGCTATTTGTTGTTCGGTATATAGCCGTTCGTGTGTGTCGTTCATATGCCAATAATTACGGCCATAGCGGAAGTAATTACTGCAGCTGCGAATTTGTGTTCGTCGCTTGGTGTGCCGGCTAAATACTTTTCGCGCAATATGTCTAGTTCGTCTATCAATATTGAGTGGTCAACTGGCTTAGGTGCTGGTACGTGATTTGGTCTAAACACTTCGTCTACAAAATGTTTAAAGGTTTCGGCGTATTTTTCGCTATACATTTGTCGGGTACTTTCTGTTAGGCCTGGGTCGGGTATTGGGTAATCGGTCATGGGTTAGGCAACGCCCAAGGGCCGTACCCCGAATTATGCCATATGGCTAACGCGGAGTTTGTGTTTACTATTGGGTCTAGTAGGTCGGTACACGTTGTTACTAAGCCTTTTGCTTGTAGCCAACCGATAGGCCAATATTTGTTAGGCCGGCACCAATAGCCATTTATTTGGTAATAGCCATAGCTGCCGCCTGCCGTGTCTTTAGCGTTGTAGGCGTCGGCCTTACAGCCGCTTTCACGGTAGATAATTCGGGCTACTGTGCCCATTTCAGTTAAAGGCCAACCCGCCTGGCTAGCTAGTTGTAACGCATATTGGCAGTCTGTTAACGGTTTAACCGTTGTAGTAGTCAACGGCACAATAGGCGCCAAATTGACCGTAACGGGGGGCGTTACAGACAGGGCGCTAGGCGCGTTGTAAGCGTCGTAGGCGTACGCAAGGGCCGCCATGCTTATAGTTACAGCCGTAAAGATTTTGGCTATTAGAAAGTTCATGCAATACCCCTTTTTCGTCGGTCCTAAAACCGTAGTAGACGCTTACGCGTTAGGTGGTGATACTGGCCTAAGCCCTTGTAGGTACAGGCTTACAGGTTCGGGGGTTTTGTCGCCAGGGTAGTAAAACCAGTGCCACGGTTCGGCGGGCATGACCTCTAACGACCAGCCGTATAGTGGGCCTTGTTCGCACATAAACGCCCACGTATCGCCCGCCATGTTTGCGAAGTCAACTGCTAAACCTAAGTTATGCCGGCTACTACCAGGTGCAGCTAGTGGCGCGTTGCCTGGGCGTAGGTAATATTTGCGGCCTTGCCATGTTCGGGTAGACGCGCCGTCGATAGGTTGCAGGGTGTAGCGCTGTAAAAATCCTGCGGTTTGTTGCGCCAATGACCTGTACGTATCGCCTTGCGAAATAGGTTTAAATTGTTTGATACCTGCAGCAAACGCGGCGGTTCTTATTGCGTTGTATGCGTTGGCGGCGCGCGGGTGCAACTTGCCGTATGGCTTTATATCTATCAGCATATTGGCGGGTAATTCGCCTGGGTTCACGTGCCCTAACGTGGCAGGTAATACCAGTTTTTTTACGGCTGGTATTACTACGGGTTTATGGGGTTGGGGTTCCACTAGTCGGCTCTATAGGTTTGCGTTTAAGGCCGTTGGCAGCTACCAGGCCGCTTAATGTGCCAGTCATAAACACTGTAAGGGTAGATAGCAAGTCGATAAATTGGGCGTCGTTTGGTGACTGCTCGATAGGTTGCGTAACAAAAAGTAGACCGTAAACAAAACCTATAACGGTTAGCGCAAACGTTACGGCGATAGTGCAGCCGACAAATACAATCATGCGGGCATGGAGTAGCTCTATTTCGGCTTTTTCCCTAACCATTAGAAACCCTTTCGCATTGGGTAATCGTGTCGCAACGTGTTAGCGCGCTGTTCTTTACTTTTATTGGGGCGTTTGTGCGTGTTGTTTCGCACGATATCGGGATAAGTGCAAGCATGACGCTAGCCAAGTAATAGCGCGGCTTCATCTGAAGTAATTCCTAGCCTGTCTAAAAGAGTTTTACGCGCTGCGGCTTTTTCTAAAGCTATGGCGTTTTGCCGTTCGTATTCAATAAGGTCGGCGGCGTGTTGTTCGTATTCGACCTGGGTAAATTCGCGGTATTCGTTGCCGTCTTGTGCAAAAAGTTTAGGCGATGGCATAACCGTAAACCTGGTAACTTCCTGTGATAGTTCCCGCCGACGGAAATAGCGTCAAACTATCAAATTGAGTTGCGGCTCTAAATTCGCCGTTACCGTGGCCGCCGCCTTGGCTGCCGGCAACCCTGCCGTATGTATCCCAAAAAAAGTTTGTATCGGCTGCAACTTGTGGCGACATAATTTCTAAAATAACTTTGTTTCGGTCTGCGCTGTTAAATTGTGTAAATTGCCATGCAGTGCCGCCGTTTAAGTTTGCGGCTCCAATAGTTGCAGCGCCAATTTGATAGGTAACGCCCGCATTTGAGTAACTAGCCGCACTGCTATCTGTACCTGACGCGCGTAATCGTACGTTTATAGCGGTGCCGTCTGTTGAAGCTGCCGTAACGGTATAAATAATTTTGTAGTTTGTGTAAGTTGCGCTAAACGTATTAGTAGGTAGCGACACGGTGGAAGCTGCGCTAAAAGTAGTGCCGGAAATGTACGCTAAACCGCTTGACACGTTTACAGCGTCAGGAAAATATACGGCTGCCGACGCGCTAGTAAAAAACAGTTGCCCGCCGCCCCATTGGGGAATAGACAACGAACCCGCGCTAGTAACTGTTGCCGTACCAGCCGTTACAACGACTGCGCCCGTGTTAATATTTTGCAGTCGTAAACTGTCGCCCGCCGAAAACAATGACGTATTAACGGTAATTGTTGTAGCGCTAGCGCTATTCATTACAACGCGCGTACCTTTATCGGCGGCTACTAAAACATAGTTAGCGGTCTTAGTCGATACGGTTTGGTTGTAATCGTTTGCTTGTAGCGCGTTCATTTGCGCGGCTGTCAAAATTTGTGCAGCGGTAAACGTTTGAATAGCCATAATTCTTTTATCCTAACTTAATGCGGGTTGGGGTGTAGCGATATCTAAAACGCCGTAGGTTACGTCGTTAAGAATAAAGGTATATACCAGGCTTGTAGGGCTTGTGTAGTAGCGCATAGCGTGGCCGCCGTCAAACGTTATTACGTGTTCTATGCCCTCTACAAACAGTTCCTGGGTGACAGTACCAAACGTTTCGGTTTTAGTTATTTCTATTAAATCGCCTAGTTCTATAACCGCGGCAGCTGCCCGCTGTAAGGCTGTCAAACTGCCAAACCATATACCTACTGACGTATAGCGGGCGGTGGGTTGGGCAACTAAAAGGTAACTGGCCAACGTTGCGGCCTGGGCGTCGCTCGATAAAAGGCTGTCGGTCTGTTCTACTGATTGAGTAAAATATTGGGCTATAGACGTAGCGTCGGTTGCTACCTGGGCTATACCTGTTTCGCGCAATATTGACGCCCTGTTAACCACGTTAGACGCGTCAAAATCTATAGTTAACGCGTTGTAAGGTACGTTGCCAACGTCGGATAATTCTAAGGCAGGGCTACTAAACGTATTAGAAATACGCGGTTGCATTGTTAACACGCCGCTACGTGACAAAAAAATACGGCCTTGTTCGGCTTCGTTTATACGGTTTATGTATGCGGCTACTTGCGTATTGTCGGCTATAAGGTAATTGCCCAGGGTGGCTACAGGGCTTGCCGTAATGCTTGTAGCACCTGTATAGGCAACTTCGGGGCGCGCTAAAACTGTCGATAAACGGGCGGCGCTAGTTTCGGCGCTAGGTGTAAACGTGGCTAATGCTGTACGGCTTAATAGATAAAAGTCGTCGGCGCAAACTACCGTTACTTCGTCTAACGCGCCCAACGTGTAGCGGTAGTCGTAGTTAGTGACACGCCCAACAAATAGGTATTGCCCGTTACGTGATACGCGCACAATACGCAACGGCGCTAGGCCTGGCATATCTTGGGCGCTGTCGTAGTAAATACTTAAATCGTTTAATGGGTTTAGGTTTTGGTCTAATGCGTATTCTTTCATTGTAAAACTGCACGTACCCGCTTGCGTTGTTTGGTCTGTTGTTCGTTGACGCCCGCGCCTAATATTCACTGTTTCAACGTAAGTAGTAATATCGGCAAAATCTGTTGTACCGTCTAGCACGTAATCGGGATTATCTAAAACGCCTCTAATAGCGTCGTCAAGCTCGAAACCGTTAACTACGGCGCCCGTGTCCAGCTCTACCAGGTAGTCGGGGCCACCGTTAATTAACGCGGTAGCCACTATGCAACCTGAATATTTGCGGGGCCGTTAAGTAAGTTGAATTGGCGAATACTGTTTACAACGGCTTTACCAATGTCGGCGCTAGACGCTAAACCGCCGTTTACGTTAATAACAAAACTGCCGCCGCCGCCAGGCCCATTAAAATTAGTATCGGGTCGGCCAATAGGGGCGGCAACCGGCATAGAAATAGCGTCGTTAAATCCTGCCGAAATGCCTTTAACGTCTGCCAATTTAAGGCCCTTGCTTGCTAGTCGCGCTTGGGCTATAGCAAACGCGGCTTCAACGCCTCTTAAATATTGTTGGGCGTTTGATACGCCCGCGCCGTACCATTGTTGGGCTGCGGATTGACCGATTAAATCGGCTGCTTTTTTGGCGCTGTCTACCAGCGCGTTAGTTTCGTCGATAGCGGTTTGGCCGCCTTTAATCAGTTCGGCAGCAATAGCCGCGCCGCTTTCCCCGCCTGCAGCTAGTACCGCTGCTAAAGCGTCTTTAGATAAATTCATTTTTAGCAACGCTTCAACGTCGGCGCCGTACTTGGCTATCCCTGCTACTTGGTCACGTAGACCGGACAAAAACCCCGCGCCTGTTTCGTCGCCTGCGTCTTTAGCGTCTTTAAAACTAAACGCGTCTTGCAAACCTTTAGACACGCTTCCAGCGAAATCGTCAAACGCGCCCTGGGCGTCCTCTAATCCTTTTTTAGCTGCGTCTAATGCTTTTGTTAAATCGTCTTGTAATGCTTTAGCGGCGTCTTTAACTGTGCTATCAACCTTTTTAGCGCCGCCGCTTACCTTGTCTAACTGTTCGGCTACTGGCCCTAACTTTATACCTAAAGCTTCTGCCTGGCCGCTTAACCTGTCTGCCGCTGCGCCGTTACGTTTAGTTTGCGCTTCGTTTTCGTTCATTACATCAGTTAAATCTTGTATATACATACCGTTCGCTTGCAATTCCAAACCTAATAAAATTTGGCTTTCCGAAAGACTTTTGCCAACTTGATTAAATTTTGGTATGAATTGAATAAAACCTAAAGTAATTAACGTAAGCGAGTTCATTACGTCTATTGCCATATTGGTAAATGCAAGCGAAACGGCAATACCAAAACGTTTTACATACGCGCCAGTTACGCCCATGTTGTCTAAAAACACTTCGAGCGCGCCGCCGATACCTTTTGAACCTAAAGCGTCAATAGCTTTAGCCGCTGCGTCGGGTAATAGTCCTATGGCGTCTTTAACGTATTTGTTATTTAAAATTGCGTAGCCAATAGTTTCGTTAAGTTCACTCCAAACAGTGCCCAGGCGTTTTAGTTGCCCTTCATAAGTGTTAGCGGCTGCAGCTGCAGCACCGCCAAACTGTTTAGTTAATTCGTCTTGTGCCTTGCCAAAATCTTTAGTTTTAATAATGTTGGGGTCGAGCGCTATTCCCAGTTTTGTTAAACCTGCCAAATTGCCGTTAAATGCCTTGCCCAATGCCAACGACACGGTTTCTAAATCGCGGCCAGTACCTGCCGAAATATCCATAGCAAGCCCTAGTAGGTCTTGTCCGGTAGTTAAATCATTTGTTGCACGTACCAGCGAACCCAGCGCGGGGCGTAATTGGTCATCTGCGACGCCTGTAGCAAATTGCATTTGTTTTACAAATTCTTCAGTTGCCGCGATAGTCATACGCGACGCGCCCGTAGTGTTTTCTAATTGCTTGGCTAATAGCGCTTGGCTTTTTTGGTCTTCGATAGCGGCGTTAATTGCCTTGCCTAAACCTGCAACTACTAACGCGGTTGAAGCTGCAAACGCGGCTCCTACTAATACGCCTGTTTTGCCGAATTTGCCAAACGCTTTTTCGGCTTGCGAAATGCCTTTATCTGCAAACGACGTAATAATTGGGATATTTATACCAGCCATTAGCGAACCTTCATTTGACGGTTTGTAATTACCATGACTTGTTCTACTACTTTAAGTACGTCGGCGGTAACGGTAGGCCTGTTTTTTTCTACGGCAACGTCAATAACGCGCGGCTGGTTGCCTTCCTCTACGGTCAAGTTTGTAACAAATTGGCTACTTGTGTTACGGCCTGCATGGTCATAGATGACGCCTGCAGCGTCGGCGCTTTGTACGGTCATTAAACGATAAGGCTTGGCGCCGAATACAACTTGTTCGGTATAGCCGCCCCTGTCGAAATTTACGTAACGTTCTTTACTTCCACGTACGCCAACCTTAATTTTGAAACCTTTTTGTACGGCGTCGGTACGCCACGTAGTTTCGCGGCCTTTAACTAGGTTGCCTCGAACCATGCCCGATAGTGGGGCGCCGTTGCCTTTTGAATTGGGGTAACTTGCCACCATTTGGCGGGCTTCACTTAAAATAGACGCGCCAGCGTTCTTAATTTGTTTAGTCACTAAACGCCGATATTTAGGGTCAATGTCGTTTAACAATTTTAGGGTTTCTTGGATACCCTCAATTTGTAACGGTAGTTGGGCCACGGCGTTTACTTTCGTTGTTTGTTGTTATCCGATAATACAGCAACGACGGTAGCCAGGTCGTCTATGTCAAACGGTATAGACGGGGGCCACCACGAAATGGCTACCAGTAGTTCACATAACTGGCGGGCGTGGGTGCCCCTTAGGTGGGGTTTACGGCCTCGGTGTCGACTACTTCAATGTTTGTTAAGCCTTTAACGAACGTGTCAAACTCTGCAGGTACAACAATTTTGTTTAACTTGGACGCTTCATACGCCATAAATGCTAAATCCTCTACGCCGATACCTGCGGCCATGTCGGAAGCTTTACGTTTGTATTTGCGTTCCCACAAAATAATAACGTATAGGTTTGTTACCACCTCATAGGCGGTATCGGCTGTTTCTACTTTTAGCGTTAGTTTCATTGTTGCCTTTTGTGTCGGGCCTTTGCAGGCGTTTAATTAAACTTCGACGACGCTATAAATTCCTCCGGTGAAAACCACCGAAATTTGGCCAAGGCTGCCCAAGGCCATTTCGTATGGCAAGGCCTCTAGATAGGCCCCCGTTAGTGTCATGGTTGGATTGGTAGCGGTGCCTGGGCTTGTTGCGCTTGCAGACCACGAAACCGTTGTAGAGGTGCCGACCAAATTTTTTAAAGTGGCATAAGTTTCACTAGCGGCAAATGACAGATAAAGGTCAAGCGACAACGTGGAATTTTCAAGGCCTGCGACATACACGCGGGAACCTGAACCAAAAGCGGTACTTTCTAGCGCCTCGATAGTGCGCGTAAAAGTAAGACCGTGGCATTGGTCTTGAAGCGAAATGCTGTTAACGGTTACGTTTGGTGATGAAAGATATGTGCTGGTAGCCATGGGCTTTACTCCTCGTTTGTGTCTGTCTTAGTTTTAGCACCTTTAGGCGCCTTGGTGGGGGATTGAATAATAAAACCGCCTGCTACCAGCGCTTCGACGTTAACGCCGTCTACTGGTTCGTATGTGTCGCCAGGCGTACCGATACGGGGGCTAACTATTTCGTATTTCATATGCACCTATTCTAGGCGGTTGCCTGGGCTTGTAGGGTTATCGTCAAGTCATAGGCGGGTAGTTCGCTTCCGCCGATAATTGCGACAGTTGGGCGGCCGTCGGTTACGCCAATTTTCTTGGTAACTACTTTACTAGCCAAGTTGAGTAGTGACCGTTGCGCGTCAAGGTTGCCAGGCCCTAACGTAATAATGCGTATTGGAAACGTCATTTCTACAACGTTATTTGAATACACGGTAAACGTAGGGGCGTCTATAAACGCGCAAGGCGGTACAAGGTTACGGGGGTCTGTTACTACCTGTAGCCCTGTAATGGTCGTTAGCGACGCTGCTAGGTCGTCTAGCGCCTCGTTAAACAGGTCTGTAAACGCAACAGGCATTAGGCAACCTGCGGGCGGGGAATACCTAAAAGTTGTTTAATCATTGGTGACAGGCCGACGCTGTTACCGGCGGGCAGTCCGTCAAAACTGGCAAAATCTGTTACCGCGCCGCGTTGTCGATACAGAAAACCGCCGTAGGCGATAGTTCCCAGGGTGACGCTGTTACTTGGGCTAGTTGCTTTTTGGTCTATGTAGCCGCTTTCTAAACGTCTTGTAAAACAAAAATCGTTTGCGGCTGCCGCGCATTGTGTAAGAAATGTTGTATCCAGTGCCGACGCGGTACCGATACCTAGCCAATCCTCAATTTGTCCAGCTGTAACCCACGTACAAGGAACGGTACCTAGCGTTACGGTGCCTGTTGCTGTAGTGCGCGTAACGTTGGCGGCTGTTTTTGCGTACAGAATTTGAAACGGTACGGGCATTTCATAATTAAAAAGTAAATCGCCGTCGTCGTCTACGCCAATAAACAAATATTCGGGTACAGCGTAAACGGTGTAACTACCGTTAAAAGTTGCGTCAACGCCTGCGACAACAATAGACGCGCCTACATACACTTCGTTAGGTGTAAGCGTTTCTAAAACCGCGTAGTTGTCTAATAGCGTTTTATGCGCTACTTGGTATACCTGCGTCATGGCGGTTAGGCCGCCTTTCGATTAGACGAATTTAACGAATTTTGTAGCGTCTGCCATAAAGGTAGCTGCATAGCCACGGTACGCAATAGTGCGGCCCAAGGTGCTAGGTACGTCTACGGAAATGGCGCCTTTTTGCTGTTCGTAAAATTCAAATCCTGCGGCTGGGCCGGCTGCGTGGCCCATAAATGAACCTGGCGTATCTTTATCGACTACAAGCACAAGGCCTAGCGGGTTGCCGTTCCAATTAGCGGCCGACAACTGGCCAGGCGCGTTCATGGCGCCAATTTGTGGGAATACTGGGCGGCCTGTGCTGTCAACCAATGAACCCAACGCGGCCCACGTACCAGGTGTTACGACCATGTGCGTAGGTAGGTAGTTTGTATTTAACGAAATTTGGCGGGCGCCTTCGTAAATTGCTGCTATCCAGTCGGCAGGGTCCGACGTGTCGGCAACTGATGTTGTTTGTGAAATTGCGCCTTGGCACTCTGTCACGGCGTACGTGTTCGTTGCTTGTCCGTAGGCAATAGCCAACTGATTCAAAACAATGTTAATTGAGGCGGGGTCACTCCAGTCCAAGGCCTGTTCGGACATTGTAACAAACGTACCGAAAGTTTTTTTGTCAACGTTGTTGTTCGACACGGTGACAGTAGACGGGTTTAGTTGGTCTAGTTCGGGTGTTTGTTCCTCGACTACTGGGCGTACAGTAATTTTTGGTCGGCGAAATGTTGCGCCTGCGCCTGGCATTGCCCTAGTCCCGATTGCACTGACAAACGGCCTGATTGGGTTAAGTCCGTCGTAGACGCTGCCGGTGATGATTTCAGGCAAAATTCCTGGCAAACTTGGGTCGGCGGTAATGTCCGGTGCTGCAGCTTGAATTTTTGCGTTCATTTCTGCAAGTACGCTGCCGCCTTGTAGTGACGCTGCGATATATTCGCCAGCGCTTGGCAATTTGAAGCTACGCGGTTGGGCGTAAACGATTGGCGCTACGTGTGCGGCTTCGATAACTGTTGGGGTGTCTGTTGTCTGTTCCATGGTTTCTAACTCCTCGCTAGGTGTTTCGGTTTCAATATTATCTATTTCTACGGGTTCTTGTGGGATACTCTGCGACGCCGCTACGCGGTCTACTGACGCGCCTTTAAAAGCGCCAAACGGCACCAAACTAAGTTCTTGCCAATCGGCCATTTCTATAATCATTGTGCCCGCTTCGTTGTAACTAAAACGGGTTGGGTTGACGCCTACCGATACGGCGTCTAGTACGCCGTCGGCTGCTAATACCAACGCTTCGTTACCTAACGTTGTTTCGGATATGCGGGCTTCGTACATCATGCCCCCAGGTGTATCAACCATGGCGGTTACAAGTCCTACGGCCTGGGTGCTGTCATGGCCCAAATAAAGTTTGGGCATTTTGCCGCCGCTGTTTAAGCTGCCTGGCAAAAACATAACTTTTGTACCGTCGTTTACTACAGCCTCAACGTTATACGGCAACGCCAAACCCGCCAACGTGCGGCGGGGCATACCGTTAGGTTCGGCTGCGTCTATCTGTAAATCTTGTTGGGTTAATCTAAGCATTTGGCATTACTCCTACTTCTTGAACTTGTGCGGGTGTATCGTTTCCTGTTAAGTAGCTTTCGCTTAGGTAGTCGTCGATATCGAATTTGACGTAGGTACCGCGCGGCAAAACGTTACCCATTGAAAGGGTTTCGGCTATGCAGTCCATAAACAATTTGGCGCCGAACATATACAAATCTTGGCGCGCTTGGGTGCTGTTTTGGTAACTGTAACTTCCCGTAGCGACCCCTAAAAGGTATGGGGGGCAGTTGGCCAAACGTGCTATTTCAAGCGACTGGTACTCACTAGCTGCCACCAGCATTTGTTTACTGGCGTCGCTATTTGTTTCGGTATATGTAACAAATTCGTTTAGTACCGCTACAGAATTTGTAAGACGCGCACTTTCAAAAGACTGCCCCAACTGTTGCAATTCCTCGGCGCTAAGCGGTTCGCCCGCAACCTGGCGCAAAACGCCTGTTGGCAGCAAACTAGAACTATTGCGTAGGCGGGCCTGTTCCAGCTTCAACGCCGTTAAAACTGCGTTAGGGCTAGTAAATAACAAACCTTGTATGGGGCTAATAAATTGCACTACGTCGCGGTGGTCGATAGGTAAACCACTAAACATAATTTGTTTAGACGGCGCAAAAAATACGGGGCCTGCCTGGTCTTGTGTTAAAACCATAGCGCTAGGCATACGTTGAAAAGACTTTGGGTAGCCGTCGCTACTACGTTCGGTGACGTACAAAAACGCCCGCTGAGTAAAAAATAAATCATCAAATAACCATGCAAGCGTTGTGCTATTTGGTAGCGACGGGTCAAGCTGTCTAGTCCAGGCGCGCGGTGCTATTTCTATTTGTTCAAGTTCACGGCTAACAGGGTTCCACATTTCGTTATACATTTTTAGCGGCGTACAGCCAATTACTGACGCCAATAAATCTCGCGCCCTAGTAATGGCAGGTACGGCCATAGCGCGTTGACGCGTAGCCCCCTGTGTAAACGCATAAAAGTTATCAAGTTGTGACGCGCCAACATTTGAACCGCTAGCCGCCGCTTTAACGGTAGTACCTATAGCGGCCTTGTTGACTTTGTTAAATAACGCCATGCGGTAAGTCTGCCATATCTAGTAAAAGTTTGGTGGCACTACCCACGGTGAAGCGGTCTATTTCTTTTCCCGACGAAAAGGTAAGCCGTCGCGGATAGTGCCGACACGATATTAGCGGTTTAGCGTAACTACTAGCGGTTTGCCTACCAGCTGCGGTTTAGACGCCAACGCGGCAGCCCAAACCATGCACCTAGCCAACGTGATAGGCCCAGGGCTACGGGTCGACGATAGGGCTACGCTGCCTTGGTGTTTGATAAGTACGGCGCGTTCGACGTGTTCTATTAACTGGTTTTCGCCGTGATGATATATACGGTTTTCTATAATCATATTTTTAACCGGACTAGTCCAGCGCAATAATTCGCGGTAGCCAACTATGGTTTTTCGGCGTTCCATATTTGGCGGTAAATGTATTTCTAAGCCTGGCGTTATTGCTACGCGTAACGTTGGCGCTAACGCTATTTCGGCTTCAACTAGGCGCCACGTTTCGGCAAGTGTTCCCGCAACAAACGCAACAGTAACCGCCGTTTTTAGTCCTACCTGTACGGCCCTAACGCCGACATATAGCGCGCCGTCTATGTCTACTTCAATAGCCAACACGCCGCCAGGCGGTATAGGTTCGTCGGATTGCAGCGCCTCGAATACGCCCATTTCTAACCAGCCGTTTTGGGTTGCTGTCCAGGTGTTAACCGACGCCCTTAAAAATGCGTTGCGGTTTGGGGCTTCGCTTTCTGCTTCGATTACGGACATTTCCAACGTGTGGCCTAGCGCGGGGTTTGCATATGCCCAGGCGGCGGGCGTCATTAAATCCATAGACGGGCTAGGGCTAAATTCCGCAAAATATAATTTAGTTTGTTCGCCGCTATCTATAGCCCTTAACCCTTGTTCGCGCCAACGCAACATAGCTTTACTATCTTGCGTGCCGGCTGTAGACATCATTACAAACAACGGGTTTTTGCGCGCACGTTGCGACGGTAATAAACCTTCGTCTATTGCGGCTTCGCTAATGTCCCAAACTTCATCGGCTACTACTAAGTCAACGCTGTAACCGTGTCCAGCTGCAGGCGTGGCCGCGCGTGGGAACCATACGCTGCTATCCGGCATTGTTAAAACCATGCGGCCGTAAGACCATGAAATATGGGCGTTAAATTTGCTTTCCAATACTGGCGCCAAATATGTAAACAACGCAGTAGCCAAATCCAGTTTGTGCGCAACAGTAATAACCGTTTGCGCCTGGCCGCGCGCTTTACCTTGCGTAGTCAACCACCAACCAACCAACGCCGCAATAGCAACCGTTTTACCGTTTTGTCGAGCCACAGAAACAAGGCCAACACGGTGCAAGTAATCGCCGTTGCTATCCATAGCCGTTAAACCATGCAAAACGTTTAACTGCCACGGCATTAGGTCTACGCCTAGTACCTCTTTCGCAAAATCCCCAATTTCGTTTACAGCCGATTTTTGACCACTAGCGGTGGTCGTGACCAATCGCGGCATATCGTGGCCAGTTCGCGCCAGTTCCGCCAAATCCTTGGAATATATAGGGTTAATGTCT
>Ga0304730_1001956_pt1 | contig 15137 bp, 6 predicted proteins | sample M_130628_MF_Meta_FD_190474 | JGI IMG/M metagenome (GOLD analysis project Ga0304730, IMG submission 190474) | Freshwater microbial communities from Lake Montjoie, Canada to study carbon cycling - M_130628_MF_MetaG (v2) (version 2) | ecosystem: Environmental > Aquatic > Freshwater > Lake | place...
AGTTTTCTTTTTAACTGTTTTTCTAGGTTGTTTAACCGCAACTGGAACATGATCCCAAGTCATTACCCTAAATACTAAATCACTAATTGGAATAGTATCAGGAGCAATTTTAACGGGTGAATCTACGCTTAACTTGTTAGCCCGTGTTTCTTTAGCTTGTTGAATATTTTCAGGTTTCAAAGCAAATTCAAAACTATCTTCTAGTGAGGAATGAGGCATGTCAATGATAATATCATAACTGCTATATTCTGCCTTAGCAAAATAACAATAAGTTGTTTTGCTTTCGTGAATTTCTTTTAAAATATCTTTATTATTGAGGTAGTTAACGGGTTTTTTTGAAGGTAGAGACATAGGTTCCTTAAAATTATGCTGCTAATAGTATAACAGAATGGTTGCTGTATAGCAATGTGGATTGGGAGAAAAGGGAAAGCGATAATATTATTTATCTTCCAAAATATGATATTTTTCAACGCTAAATAGTAATAAGGATAATAATATTATGTCAAACCCTACTACAGCGGCTGAGTGGAAACAAGTTGCTGCCGAAGCAGATGCTCAACTAAAAGAAATACGGGCACAGAGCGAGGCGGCAACCGCAGAGGCCAAAGCTACTGTTGCTGCCGCAGAAGCCGAATATAAAAGACTAAGACAGGCTGCCCGAACTGAAAACTTTAACTTACAAACTCCAGAGGGCAAAGCCGCATTTGACGCGGCTAGAGCAGCAGCAACAGCAGGTAAAGCAGCCGTAGAAGAAGCTAAACGGGCTGAGGACAAAGCATATCTACCATTTTTAGAACAAACTAACCAACTACTAAGCACTCGTAACAACGCCCTTCAACAAGAACAATTTGCGCTTGCTGGTGCACCTAATACATCTACAAACACTGCCCCTGCAAACCCTGCTCCTGGAGATAATACTGCGGTAACTACGACGGCTGCAGCACCAGTTGACAACTCAACACCACCGGCAACTCAACAATATTCAAACAGACCGCAACAAACGGTAGCTGAAGAAACACCGGTCGTTCAAAAAACGGTAGAGGCAGTTCCTGATACGCAACCTCAGGTAACACAACAAGTACCTGACCCGCAAAAAAGTATAGCAATTAATACAGCAGGTCTTCCGGTAGTAGCAGAAGATGGTACAGTATCTAATAAAACAAATATAAATCCTGAAACTGGACAACTTTATACTCCTATTCCTGCTAATGAAATATCACAAGACCCCTCAGCAAAAGGATCATCAAGAGGCTTGCAAACTGCAACAAAGAGAGCAAGGGCCCAAGCCACATCACAAGATGCTTCTTATTTGTCTAGACTGCCTGATTGGAGAGTTAAATTACAGTTGGCAGAGGGTGCAACATACTTGTATAAATCACCTACAGATGCAGGAATTCTTCAACCATTACAAGAAACAGAAGGGGTAGTGTTCCCGTACACACCTTCTATTCAAGTTCAATATGGAGCACATTATGATCCAACAGAACTGACGCATAGTAATTATAAAGTATTTCAATATAAAAATAGCAGTGTAGATAATATATCAATTACGGCTGATTTTACTGCCCAAGATACATATGAAGCTAGGTACCTATTAGCAGTTATTCACTTTTTTAGAAGTGTCACTAAAATGTTTTATGGTAATGATTTGAATCCTAGAAATGGTACCCCTCCTCCGTTATGCTACTTAACAGGATTTGGGGAATTTAATTTTAATCAGCACCCGTTAGCAATTACTAATTTTACATATACTTTACCTAATGACGTTGATTATATAAGGGCTAATACTGAAGCTAATTCTCCACCGGGTGTTAATCAAAGTGCAGCCAATAGTCCTAATAATACTGGTAATCCAACCACAGAAAGAACAACTAGTTCTGGAATACAGCCCGGAGGTAAATCACTGGGACCTAAATTTAATATTGATCCTTCAAAATATCAAACAGGAGCTAAAGACCCTACATATGTCCCGACTAAAATGCAAATACAACTTACAGCAGTACCGATAATGTCTAGAAATGTAATTAGTACTAAATTTAGCTTAAAAGATTATGCTTCGGGTAAATTATTACAGGGGTCAAAACAACCCGGTGTTAAAGGAGTTTGGTAAATGGCAACTAATACCATATATGGTGCAACTAGCCCATATCAGTTAACCGACATTGTTAATCAAAAATTTTTAGACATAATGATAAACAGACCAATACCTGCATTAGCATCAGATGTTCTTTGGTCTATAACAAAAGTATACGAATATAGACCTGATCTATTAGCATATGATTTATATGCAGATTCTAGATTATGGTGGATTTTTGCACAACGCAATCCTAACAGATTGAAAGATCCTTATTTTGATTTTATAACAGGTGTTCAAATTTACTTACCAACATCTAATACAATAATAACCGCATTGGGAAGTTGATATGGAAGATGACGCAACCCTTGGCGGTCCTACAGAAGCAGAAACGCCTACTACCCAAGCAGGAGATCCTGGAGTATCAGGTACTCCTAATCCAACACGCCGCCCCAAAAACCCACTTGCAGACTTTGCTAGCTACACATATCAATTATCATTGTACATGGTTACCCCTGATGCATATGATAAGTTTGTAAATGAAGGTAGAAAAAATATTAACACATTGAATGAACCTGGTGGCGGAGCAGGTGCATATTTATTATGTCAAAACGGCGGGATTAATTCAACTGAAAAACGAGCAGCAGGGTTTGAAAACTTTGATTATTATATTGATAATTTGCAAATAAAAGCTGCGGTTTCGTCAAATGCTACAATGTCGCCGACTATAAATTATGATATGTCTTTTCAAATTATAGAACCTTATGGATTTTCTTTTATAACTAATTTGAAACTTGCATCAGAACAAATCGCACAGTATTCGCAAACTAAAAATATAAAAGATTTAAGAAATGGCAGCCGCCAGTTTTTTGTTTTAGGAATTAAATTTTTGGGGTATGACATAGATGGAAATTTAATGTCTACAACTGGACAGACTTTTGACCGCTACTATGATATTTTATTTACTTCGGTTCAATTTAAACTAGATGGAAAAGCTACTGTTTATAATATAAAAGCTGCTAGTATACCTTCATCAGTGGCAATGGGCAGTAAAAGAGGATTAGTTGATAAAGGAGCGCCTCTTACAGGAAACAAGGTAGGGGATTTAATTAGGTCATTAATGGCTAAATTAAACAATGACCAACAATCATTAGAAGACTCGGGAGCTATTACTAAAGGATGTAAATGTACCTATGTAGTAGAATTTAGAGGTCCAGATGTAGATCAGATAGAAAATGCTACTATAGTTAGTCCGGCTGATTTGGATAAATCAAAATGGCCTATGACTAACGGTAAAAAAACATCAAATCAAGTTAATGAAAAATCAGCAGTAACCGCAACCCCCAATAGTAATGCTAGACAGATTAATATTGAAAAAGCTACGCCCATTACTCAAGCAATAGGGCAAATTATTTCACAAAGTAGCTACCTAACTGATGGCCTCAAAGCTGTTTATACTACTGATATTCAGCCTGATCCAAAAACAGGGGATCAAGACGCAATAGAAAATGAATCAAACAAAAAATTACGCTGGTATAACATATCCAGTGTATTGACCGAAGCAGCATGGGATCCTTTATTAAAAGATTTTGCATATAAAATTACATATATCATTGTTCCCTATGAAATACCCATTATACTTTCTGCATATGCTGATAGAACTACTCCATATTATGGCCCAGTGAAAAGATATGATTATTGGTATACTGGTGAAAATACTGAAGTAATAAAATATGAACAAACACTTAACAATGCTTATTTTACAGTAAGCTTGGGCTCAGATGGTATTAGTTCAAAGGCTACTGGTGGCGGCGCAGATGTTCCAATTAATACACAAGGTAAACGTCAATCTACTGCTAGACAAGGTAAATTAGATGTAGGATACGAAGCACAAAATAGCGTTACTACTAGTTTATATGAACCTGGAGCTTGGGCAAGTGCTAAGATTGAAATTTTGGGAGATCCTGATTGGTTGGCAGGTGAGCCTCCAGGTGATCCAGCTTTATACACGCCCTTTCAGGGAACAGATTTTAGAGTAGATTTTAATGCAGGACAAGTATTTATTGAAATAGATTTTAAAGAAGCATTGGACTATGTACATAGTACTGGTACACTGCGTATTAACGAAGATTTATTATTATGGGATTATCCACCTGAAATTAAAAAGAAAGTTAAGGGAATTAGTTTCAGAGTGATTGATATAACACATATGTTTAGAAATGGCAAATTTACTCAAGAATTAAATTGTGCTATTAATACTTTTGGTTTTGATCAAGGATATGAAGGTTCTAAACGAGAAACAGATGATAGAGCTAGATCACAAGAAAATCAAAGTGATGCTGAAACAAAGAGATTAGCTTCAAAAGCTCCAGTTGGATTAGTATCGGATTCTCCGCCACCAAATAGAGACACGAACGGCAATCTAAATAATCCTACAAGAAATACTGTAGTTAATAACCAAGAAACTATTAACACTAAAAATGGACCAGTAGCTAATGATGATAGTGGTCTAGAACAACTATCATCGGGTACTACTCCAACTACAGGCGCCGGCAGGGAAAGTTAATATGGAAAATGGATTTAAACCACTAGGGCCTACAAAATCAAGTAAACCGGATTCCGGGGGAGGTGTCACCAGAGAAGTACCTGTACTTGGTGTAGTTAAAAATAACATTGATCCTACTAGGTCCGGTAGACTACAAGTCTATATAAGCGATTTGGGAGATGACAATCCTGATGAATCTGAAAGTTGGGTAACAGTTTCGTACATGACCCCTTTTTATGGGTTCGTAACACCCAAAGCCCCTACTGAAGGCTTTGGTGATTATACAGCAAATCCAAGTTCATATGGAATGTGGTATAGCCCACCTGATTTAGGAACAACGGTTATATGTATTTTTATCAACGGCGATCCTAACTATGGATATTGGATAGGATGTGTACCTAAACCTGAAGCATTACATATGGTTCCTGCAATTGGGGCAAGTGAAAATATAATTGCTAATACAGAGGGAGAGGCAGAAGGATACGGCGGTGCAACTAGATTGCCTGTTACTAATATTAACACAAATAATGAATCAATTTCAGATACCTCGGATTTTTTAACACAGCCTAAGCCAGTTCATAGTTATAGTGCTATGATTCTGAATCAACAGGGTTTAATTAGAGATCCTGTTAGAGGTGCTATTAGCAGCAGCGCACAACGAGAAAGTCCAAGTAGAGTTGGATGGGGAGTAAGTACTCCTGGACGACCTATTTATGATGGTGGATACGATGATGCGACTATTGTGGATGCTGCCACTAGTGGAGCAGCGGATGAAGGATTGGCAGTAATAGCAAGACGAGGTGGTCATTCAATAGTATTGGACGATGGTGACATTTTAGGTCAAGATCAACTTATAAGAATTCGTAGTTCCGCCGGACATCAAATTTTAATGAGTGATGATGCACAGACACTTTTTATCATTCATAGCAATGGACAAAGTTATATTGAATTAGGTAAAGAGGGTACAATTGATATGTACTCTACTAACAGTGTTAATATTAGAACTCAGGGGGATTTAAATTTACACGCAGATAATAATATTAATATTAATGCTAAGAAAAAATTAAACATTAAAGCTGAAGATATTAATATTGAATCTGAGAAAACTACTTCTCAAAAAGTAGGCACAAATAATAGTGTCTATACTATGGGCACATTTACACATAAAGTAGATGGTGCAATGAGTATGGCAGCAGGCGGCGAAGGTTCATATGCCAGTGGCGGCGTAATGTATATCAATGGAGATAAGGTAAATTTAAATACAGGAGCTACTTCAACTACCCCGCAGGTTGTCCCTGCGATACCTGTTTTAGCACAGACTGATACATTATATGACTCATCAAAGGGATATGTTGCTGCACCCGGTAAATTACAAACTATTGTATCAAGAGCACCCGCTCACTCGCCTTGGGCAAACGCAGGACAGGGCGTTGATGTTAAAACTAGTAGCAGTGCAAGTTCTGAATTACCACCTGCACCTAGCCCGGCAGTAGAAGCAACTAATAATGCAGCCGCAGCAGCCGCTACACCGGCCCCTGCAACACCGGCGACCATTGCTACTGTACCGCCTGTAAATGCTGCTAGCGGTACAATGGATCCAAATACTACTGGTGCAATGGTTAGTGCATCAGCAACAACTGTAGCTGAAGGACCGGCTAGTAGAGCGATTCAAGCAGGTGCAGGAATAGTATCATCTTCACAAGGACCCGTTGCAGCGGTAGGTTCATTGGCACAAACACCCGCACAATTAGAATCAGCTGGAATATTAAAACCTGGGTCAGCAACTTTAGTTAACAGTTTAGTACAAGGCGGATCCAATGTACAGGCTGCAATGACCAATAATTTATTTACTGGTGTTCCTGGTGCAGAAAACTTACAAGCATTAACTAATAATATTCCTGCTCAAGTCAACGCTAAAGTCGCTACCTTCCAACAAGCCCAAACTGCATTAACTGGCGCGGGTATAATTACAGGTAAAGAAAGTCCAGTCGCTACAGCAGGTTTAATAATGGCAGGTGCTTCTGCAGGAGTAGGAGCAACCCTTAACACAATGAATTCTTTAGTTAGCACCGGTACTATAAATTCTTTAGGAAAAACTTTAGGAGCTGCTGCTAATTTATCAAATGCATTGGGTGCAGGTGGCGCAGCAAAATCAATACTTAGTACTTCTAGCGCTATCACTAGCACACTAAAGGCAGGTAATTTAGCCGCCGGGTTAGCTCAAACAGTTTCGGGAGGATTAGGATCAATTGCTCAAGCATCTAAGGCATTAAATCAACTACAAGGATTGAACAGTGCAATAATAAGTGCATCCAGAGGACCTGCAGCACAAGCATTTGGAGCAATACTGGGTACTCTTAAACCATTAAAGGTAGGTATCCCACAAAACTTATTCAGCATTGCAAGAAACGCTTTAAAAACCGCTGATGCAGTTTCTAAAGGTGATTTAATTAAATCCGCTACAGGTGCATTGTCAACTATTGGGGCAATAGGTGGTCCGGGTACTAGTAAAATTACAGGAGCATTGTCTAGTACAGTTAACGCTATAGGAGCACTTTCTTCGGCTACTACTCCGGCTGCGGCATTCCGAGGGTTAACAGGAATAATAGGTGGCATAGGTAGTGTAGGAGCAGCAGTTGGTAACAAAAATGTGTCTCAAATTTCAAAACAAGTTAACTCTGCACTATCGGGAGCAAATAAGATATTACAGGCAGGTTCACAACTTTCAAAAGCTACTGATATTGCTGGATCATTAAACGCAACTGCAAATGCAGTACGTGGAGCTAATCAATTAAATGCAGCATTGGGTGGAATATCTGCATTGGCTAGCGGAATATCAAATCTACCAGGTGGACAAAAATCTATTTCTAGTGTATTGAATAAATCACCAAATTCATTGACCTCTGCACTGCCTGCGGCGTTAGCCATAGGAGCATTAGTTTCTACAACATTGAGTGCTGCAAAGAATAATATCTCACCGCAACTAAGTTTACAGGGTGCTACTGCCGGAATACAAGGAATAGCCGGTGGGGTAACAAATGCAATATCATCTAGTCCAATTGGTAAGTTAGCATCTGCTATAGGAGGTACAGGATTGTCTAGTTTAACGGGAGGAGCCACTAGTATTGCTAGCGCAGCAGGATTAAGTAATTCAGGGTCGGCATTGTCTACTGTAGTTGGTCTTGCTGGCACAGCAGCAGCGCTTAGTAACCCTCTAACAGCATTAACAGCTGGCATACCCGGAGGACTAACTGGTGGAATACCTGATGTTGCTGGTCAACTCGGTGGTGTATTAGATAAACTTAAGTCAGGTTCTAGTAGTCTTTCATCATTGGCACTAAGCAGCCTACCACCCGGAGCTTCGGCTGAGATAAATGCTGCAATGTCATCACTTACTTCAGTTGGGGCATCTCCTGTAAAACTTCCAATTGTAGCATCAAACACCTTTGATAGAAGCGAAATAACTGCACAAATTGGTTCATTATTGGGTAATCCAAAAATACCTAAACCAAACTTCACCGGAGAAATTCCAAGTGCAGCAAAAGCAATATTACAAGCAGCGCAACAAAAACTTACAAAATCTACTATAGTAGGTTCAGAAGTATCTACGCTCTCTATAGATTTAAAACAAGCTCAATCGCAGCTTGAAGCGGCTGAACAATCGTATCCACCGGGTGATCCTCAGATAGAAACTTCTAAAGAAAAGGTATTAGATTTGGTTGCTAAACTTGAAGCTAAGAGCCAAGAGCTATCTTCTCTAACATAAATACATTATGCCACAATATATAGGATTCAGCACTTTAGGTGCCAACTTACCTAAAACTACTAATGCCCCTACCGGTAACGACGGTGGTACAGGTAACATTGTTCGTCAAAATAACGTAGGTAAAAAGTTTAGATTAGTTGACCAACCTCTAGTAATACAAGACTTTGTAAATGCTTTGAATATTAGGCAAGGGCAAAAAGTAGGTCAACCAGGATACGGAACTACTCTTTGGTCATTTGTATTTGAACCAAATACCAACGATACACAGTATAAATTACAAACTGAAGTACAACGGGTGGCTAGTTTAGATCCTAGATTAATAGTAAATAGTGTAGTAGCCTTTCCCCAAGAACTTGGTATACTAATTGAAGTAGAAATAGCAGTTGCTCCATTTAACCAAGCTCAAGTCCTTAGTTTATTCGTAGATACTAATCTTTCACAGATTTTAGTTCAATAATTCTTAAAAACCCAAGGTTTTAGGTATGATAAATACTTAAAAGAGAAAACATATGGCTACCAGCTCAAGACAATCAGCATTATTTGGAGTAAATGATTGGCAAGCAATTTACCAAACATTTCGGGAAGCAGACTTTCGTAGCTATGACTATGAAACTTTGCGTAAAAGCTTCATAGATTATTTGCGTCTGTACTATCCCGAAACTTTCAATGATTATATTGAAAGTTCGGAATTCATTGCTCTATTAGACGTTGTTGCTTTTATGGGGCAAGGTCTTGCTTTCCGCAATGACTTAAATACCCGCGAAAACTTTATTGATACAGCAGAACGTAGAGATAGCGTTATCAAGTTAGCGAATTTGGTTAGTTATAATCCAAAGCGCAATTTAGCCGGACAGGGTTTTCTAAAAGTTATAAGCATACAAACTACACAGAACATCAACGACCTTAACGGAATCAATTTAGGAAATCTTCCTATATTATGGAATGACCCTGCTAACCCAAATTGGTTAGAACAATTCAACACTATTATAAATGCAGCATTAGTTAATACTCAAAGAATAGGGCGGCCTGGAAATGTAGCAGACTTATTGGGAGTAATTACTAGCGAATACGCATTAAAAATTCCACAAAATACATTGCCAATTGTGCCTTTCACTAGCACTATTGATGGTATTACTATGAATTTTGAATTAGTAAGTGTTACTAGTGTAGATGAAGATTACATATATGAAATACCCCCTGCCCCTAGTGGCACATTTAACATGGTGTACCGTAACGATAAATTAGGTTATGGCAGCCCTAATACAGGATATTTCTTTTACTTTAAACAAGGAACGTTACAAAATTACGATTTTATATTAGAACAACAAATTTCTAATCAAGTTGTTAATATCGGAGATATTCAAGGAGTTAATAATACTGATACTTGGTTATATCAATTAAATGAAAACAACGGTACAAGATTAGCTTGGAAAAAAGTAGACAATGTTTACGCTGATGCTTATCTTCAAACTGAAACTAGTCAAAGAAAAATATTTGCAGTAGCTTCTAGATTCAACGACCAAGTGGCCTATACATTTGGTGATGGTGTATTCAGTCAAATTCCTGTAGGAACTTATAGAGCATATGTTCGTGCAGGCAATGCATTAACATATACTATTGATCCAAATGAAATGCAAGGAATTTCAGTATCATTTAATTATGTTGATAGATTTGGCAAAACACAACTATTAACTGTAGCATTGGCTCTTCAGTTACCTATATCAAATGCTCAGGTTCGTGAACCACTTGCTCAAATTAAACAACGGGCTCCCAGTCGTTATTATACACAAAACCGTATGGTAAACGGAGAGGACTATAATAACTTCCCATATACCTTATACAGTTCTATTATTAAATCTAAAGCCATTAATAGAAGTTCAATTGGTGTAAGTAAAAATTTAGATTTACTTGACCCAACTGGGAAATATTCTAGTGTCAATTCATTTGCTACAGATGGCGCATTATGGCAAGACGATGCAAATGGATATCTTTCAGTAACAATTAATAACACTGGCAATATTATTACCTTTTTAACAGATTCTCTTGGTTCAGTGTTGTCAAGTAATAGAACCACTCAATATTATACACAAAATTATACTCAATATAGTATCAATCAAGCATCAGGAGACGGAGATGTTTATTGGCAAACTAGTTCAGTAGATGCAAATTCATTAACTGGGTATTTTTATAATATAGTTTCTAATACTGACACTCCTATTCCAATTGGAACCTATTCTACTAACAATGTCAAATATGTAACACCGGGCGCTCTAATTAAATTTGTTGCACCGGCTGGATATTATTTTGATGCCAACAATCGTTTAGTAGCAGGTATCCCAGGACCCAGTGAACAAACTTTTGCATGGACAACTGTACTAAGTGTTATAGGTGATGGATATAATAATGGGCAAGGTTCTTTTAGTAATGGATCAGGGCCGGTGACATTGAATGGTTATATTCCAACTGGTGCACAAATAACTACTGTACTACCTGCATTTGATAATTCATTGTCTAATGCCATTATTCAAGAATGTATTATCAGAATGGAGTTACAACAAAACTTTAGTTTGGTCTTTAATAATGCATTAACAATTGCAGAAGATCGTTGGAGCATCAGACAATATGATGATGCTAATTATTTTGTGAATTTTTTAAGTTTAGGTAACAATCGTTATACGATAAGCTATAGGTCATTGAAATATTATTTTGGTAGTGTACAAGATACTAGATTTACTTTTGAGCGTGACAAATTAGTTTACGATCCTTTTAGTGGAAAAATCTTACAAGATTACATAAAAGTTTTAGCAACTAATACTCAGCCAACTAACAATTATCCATTAGCAACAGATATTCAGGTAAGTATTATTGGTCAAACAGTTGAAAGTGATGGATATATAAACGATTTTGAAGTTGAAGTTGCTAGCACAGATATTAATAATCGTGGATTAATAATCAATCCTACATTTTTCCAAACAGTCACTGGTTATACTACCGGTGGAGCAAATACAGGAATTTATGTATTTTTTGAATTAGTAGAAGATGCTATTAATCTTTCTCGTTATCAACTTGTACCTAGCTCAGATGTAGTTCAATATCAAACTAAAACTCAGATTGAAGTTGTCAAATACGATTATCCATTAGGACAATTGTTCTATGCATATGGAGACAATTTATTCTATACTTCAGTACAAGATACTACAGTAACAACGCCATACTATATATTAGTTGAACAACCTCAATACTCTATTAAACCAGGTAGACAGGGATTACAATTCCAATACCGTCATAATAGTAATAATACAACTCGCATAGATCCTGCTACTACAAACATAATTGATTTGTATGTAGTGCCGCAATCATATTATACTAACTATCAAAAGTATATACAGGATACAACAAATACTGTACCTATGCCACCTAAACCAACTATTGGTGAATTGACACAAGATTATGGTCAGGTAAATGATTATAAGATGTTAAGTGATAGTGTAATATTGAATAGTGTTATATTTAAACCATTATTTGGGCCCAAAGCGGCTGCAAATCTTAGAGGCACTATTAAAGTTATAAAAAATAATAATGTAAATGCCAGTAATAGTGAAATTCGTACGGCAGTTCTTGCTGCTATGAATGTTTATTTTAATATTAATAATTGGAATTTTGGAGATACCTTTTACTTCTCTGAATTAAGTGCATATCTGCATGACCAGGTTGGAGAATTAATTAGTTCTGCTGTTCTAGTTCCTAACGATCCTACAATGTCATTTGGCGACCTATATGAAATAAAATGTGCGCCATACGAGATTTTCGTCAATGCTGCTACCGCTGATGATGTATTGGTAATTGCAGCGCTTACTCCCGCCGAGTTACAAATCAGATAAGTACTAATATGGCAACTAGAATCCGCACCCTAAATTTTCTACCAGAGATATTTCAAACTCCGACTAACGCTCAATTTTTAGCGGCTAGTTTGGATCAACTAGTAGCACAGCCACTGACTAAAACAATTCAAGGGTATGTGGGTAGTAGGTTTGGTTACGGGGTTAATGCTAAAGATTATTATGTAACTGAACCAACTAAAGTAAGAACAGATTATCAATTAGATCCCGGAGTAGTATTTACCAAAACTAATCTATCTACTGCACAAGATTTCATTAGTTACCCAGGTATATTAGATGCTCTTAAACTTGAAGGGGCACTAACTGCTGATAATAGTAGATTATTTAATAGTCAATTTTATTCATGGGATTCGTTTACAAATCTAGATAAAATTATTAATTTTAATCAATACTATTGGATTCCTGAGGGTCCTGAGCAGGTTGTAGTATCATCAGACACAGTATTTGCTACTAATGATTATTTGGTAACTGATGTTGTAAATGGTTATAACATTATTCCTGTTACTTCAACTGAAGCAGGAACTACTAATCCAACATTAACATTATTAAGGGGAGGTACTTATACTTTTGCAGTAAATCAATCAGGTCAATTTTGGATTCAAGGTGCACCTGGAGTAACTGGATATAGTCCTACCCAACCTAATTTACAAACCAGAGATGTATATGGGGTAGACAATAATGGTGCAACTATAGGAACGGTTACATTTACAGTTCCTCCAAAAGATGCTCAAAATAATTATAATTTTCCTGGTAATAATTTAGTTGATGTAGTAAGTGATATTCCTTTCAATGAAGTTAACGGTGCTAGAGTAAGTGATCTAGGTGGTATTGACGGTGTTACAGCATTGAACGGGTTAACCGTTATGTTTTATAACACCGGTATCACCAATGAGATTGGATTTACTTCAAACTTCTTTGACTATACTAATTATGATTATAATAATAATTTAGTAGCTACAGAAACAGTTGATGTAACTGCAACAGCATCAACTGGTAATTTAATTACATGTGATTCAACAAGCAATTTAGTTGTAGGAAATTCTATAGTATTCTCAGGAGTTGGCTTTGGTGGATTGTCCATCTATTCTGAAACTCTTCCTGATACTTTATATTTCGTAGAAAGCATTACAAGTCCTACTGAATTTTCAGTGTCATTGACTGTTGGTGGAGCACAAGTAGTACTTTCAGATGATACCGGTACATTGGTAGGCACAACTAATCAGGGATTGTTAGAAGAAGGATTCTACACAACTGTTAATCAAAATTTTTATACTATTGAGTATATCGGAGATGTAGCGAATCCTATAATCAGATTAATACCTAGTTCATTGATACCTACTAATCAAAAAATAACAGCAAATTTTGGTACTCAGTGGATAAGCAGAGTTTTCTATAAAAATGAATTTGGTATAATTAACATTGTTCCATTTATAAGTGCCCCATTAGATACTCTATACTATCAAGATGGTACTAGTGCAAACAAAGTTGGTATAATTCGTATTATTGATAGTAATATAACCAATACTTTAGATGTAGAAACTGATATTTTAGGTCAGCCGCAATTCACTGCAACAAATGGGGTAGTGTTTACTAATGGATTAAAAGTAGTATTTCAGGGTGATGTAATTCCTGCAAGTTATAAAACTGGCGCATATTATGTTGAGGGTGTTGGTAGTGGAATAGAATTAATACCAGTAAGCAATTTAATATCACCTGATCCCTTTACAGCAAGTACCTATGTACCTTGGGACACTACAGCATGGGACATTGGCAATTGGGAAGGAACTTCATATATTCCCGTAACTCCTGATTACATTACCATTGCAAGAAATAGTATTGACCTAAATGCTTGGTCAAGAAGTAATAGATGGTTTCATATTGATGTAATCAATGCTACTGCTGAATACAACAATGATCCTACATTGTTTACTCTATATGCGACACCTGAAAACAAAGCAAAGCGTCCTATAATTGAGTTTTACCCTAACTTACGGTTATTCAATACCGGTACAGAAGGTAAAGATCCTATTGACTTTATTGATTTTAGAACTACTGACGCATTTTCACAAGTTGCAGGTCAAGAAAATTATTATCCTGATGTAACCGCATATACTGGTTATGATGCAGTTATTGCTACCGTAGTAGCAGATACTACTACTGACATTGTTATTCCTATTGATAGTGTGCAGGGTACATTTGCAATAGGACAATATGTTGCAGATTCTACAAACTTATTACCAACCAATTCATATATTACTGACATTGTAACCACAACTACTACTTTAACTTTAACTATAGAATGGACATTTGCTACCTCCTTCACAGGTACTGCTGTAGCGTCGGTTATAAGCACTGATACTACTGTAGATAATTATGCGTTGTTTGATGGGTCAAGAGTTGTATTTGCAGTTGATACTGATGCTAATGTAAGAAATAAAATTTATGTATCTAGATTTTCATCTATAAACGGTTCTACTCCAGTTATTACTCTAACTGAAGCTACCGATGGAGAAGTTCTAGTTAATCAAGGAACCGTCGTACTAAGAGGATATGTCAATCAAGGTAATGACTTTTATTTTGATGGTGTTGAATGGATCGAAGCCCAAGAAAAACTCACTGTAAATCAACCCCCATTGTTTGATGTATTCAATGCGGATGGCGTTAGTTTTGGTAATACTGATTTATATGTTGGCACTTCTTTTATAGGTAATAAATTATTTGCATACGGCATTGGTGCAGGTATAAATGATATTGTATTAGGATTTCCAATACGGTGTAGTTCTGTAGACAATGTGGGTGACATATCATTTGATGTATCATTAAACTTAGATACATTTAACTATGTCCAAGGTA
>Ga0304730_1001957_pt1 | contig 15129 bp, 10 predicted proteins | sample M_130628_MF_Meta_FD_190474 | JGI IMG/M metagenome (GOLD analysis project Ga0304730, IMG submission 190474) | Freshwater microbial communities from Lake Montjoie, Canada to study carbon cycling - M_130628_MF_MetaG (v2) (version 2) | ecosystem: Environmental > Aquatic > Freshwater > Lake | place...
GGATAAACCCGATGTTGATTTTATAGAGGGATTATCTCCGGCAGTTTCAATAGATCAAAAATCTACAAATCGAAATCCACGCTCAACCGTTGGAACTATTACTGAAGTTTATGACTACCTTCGTCTGCTATTTGCGCGCGCTGGAAAACCTCACTGCCCAAAGTGCGGTAAAGCAATCGCAAAACAAACACCTCAAAATATTGTTGATCAAATATTACAAATGACTGAGGGTAGTAAATTTCAAGTATTAGCTCCAGTCATTAGAGCCAGAAAAGGTGAATTTCTTGATTTGTTTAAAGATTTTACAACTCAAGGGTATTCAAGAGTAAGAGTAGATGGAGTTGTCTATCAGATCTCAGAGGTACCAAAACTTAAAAAACAGGAGAAACACACAATTGAGGTTGTGGTAGACAGATTAAGTGTTAAATCTGAAAGTAAATCACGAATTACAGATTCCATTGAAACCGCGCTTAGATTAGCAAGCGGTTTAGTGATATTAGATTTTGTTGATTTAAAAACCGGGAATCCAGATAAAGAGAAATCATTTAGCGAGCACATGGCTTGTCATGAGTGTGAGCTATCTTTCGAAGAGCTAGAGCCTAGATCCTTCTCATTTAATTCACCTTTTGGTGCGTGCCCAGAGTGTTCCGGAATTGGCACAAAACTTGAGGTTGATGAGGAGTTATTAATTCCAGATGATTCAATTTCAATCTATGAAGGCGCAATTGCACCATGGTCAGGTGGCCAATCTTCGGAGTATTTCTTAAGACTACTAGAAGGTCTTGCTACTGACCTTAAGTTTTCACTTGATAATCCGTGGAAAAAATTGTCTGAAAAGGTAAAAGATGCAATTTTGCATGGCTGGGATTACGAAGTGCATGTTAAGTATAAAAACCGTTACGGCAGAGTTCGGAATTACACAACCGGTTTTGAAGGAGTTGTTCCTTTTATTCATAGAAGGCACTCAGAAACTGATAGCGATTTCAGTCGCGATAAATATGAAGCTTATATGCGTCAAACACCTTGCCCAGTTTGTAACGGCAGTCGGTTAAAGCCAGAGGTGCTTGCTGTAACTTTAGGTGGGAAAAATATTGCACAAATTTGTGAGTTTTCAATTGCGGAATGCGCGGTATTTCTTAAAGAAATTTCACTTTCAGCTCGCGAGAAAAAGATTGCAGAGCGGGTATTAAAAGAGGTTCACGCTAGGTTAGGTTTTCTACTTGATGTTGGGCTTGACTACCTATCTTTAGCAAGGCCTGCAGCAACTTTATCCGGTGGTGAAGCACAGCGAATTAGACTTGCAACTCAAATTGGTTCTGGATTAACTGGTGTTCTATATGTATTAGATGAGCCGAGCATTGGCCTGCACCAACGAGACAATCGTAAATTGATTGAAACCCTGACAAGACTACGCGACCTAGGTAATACTTTAATTGTTGTAGAGCATGATGAAGACACAATCAGAACTGCAGACTGGATAGTTGACATTGGCCCTGGTGCTGGTGAGCATGGTGGAGAAGTTGTTTCATCTGGTAGCTATGAGCAATTAATCGCAGCTAAGAATTCAATTACCGGTGCTTATCTATCGGGTAGATCAGTGATTGCAATTCCAAAAAAACGCAGACCTATAGATGAAAAGAAGTCTTTAACAGTTAAATCTGCCAAAGAGAATAATCTACAAAATATTGATGTTACCTTTCCTCTTGCAGCTTTTGTAGCAGTTACCGGAGTAAGTGGATCTGGTAAATCAACCCTAGTAAACGATATTTTGTATTCAGTACTTGCTAACAAACTAAACGGAGCCAGAATTGTTCCGGGGCGTCACCGAACTATTACTGGACTAGATCAACTTGATAAAGTTGTTCACGTTGATCAATCGCCCATTGGTAGAACTCCTAGATCAAATCCTGCAACCTATACCGGCGTTTTTGACAAAGTTAGAGCACTTTTTGCCGAAACGAGTGAAGCAAAAGTTCGTGGTTACCAACAGGGCAGATTTTCATTCAATGTAAAAGGTGGCAGATGTGAGAACTGTTCTGGTGACGGAACAATAACTATCGAGATGAATTTTTTACCTGATGTTTATGTTCCATGCGAGGTTTGTCATGGGGCGAGGTATAACCGAGAGACTCTAGAGGTGCACTACAAGGGTAAAACGATTGCTCAAGTACTTGATATGCCAATTGAGGAAGCAAATAATTTTTTTGAATCCGTACCAGCAATTGCTAGATTTTTAAAAACTCTTTGTGACGTTGGACTTGGATATGTAAGGCTCGGCCAATCAGCTCCAACTCTTTCTGGTGGGGAAGCACAGAGAGTAAAACTAGCAACTGAATTACAACGCAGGTCAACTGGAAGAACGATTTATGTTTTAGATGAGCCAACTACTGGTCTGCATTTTGAAGATGTCCGTAAGTTACTTCTTGTTTTAAATAGATTAGTTGACACCGGCAACACTGTTATCGTAATTGAACATAATTTGGATGTTATTAAATCTGCAGATTGGGTTATTGATTTAGGCCCAGAAGGCGGTTCAGGTGGCGGGTTAGTAGTGGCTGAAGGACGGCCTGAAGATATTGTAAAAAATAGCAAGAGCTATACCGGAAAGTTTTTAGCTCAAGTATTAAAGAAGTAAATTATGGCTGACCCACAGAGTTATCGCCCAAGTAATTTACCAACCGATCCTGGTGTTTATCGTTTTTTTGATAAAGACGAAAAGGTAATCTATGTAGGGAAAGCAAAGAATATAAAAAATCGGCTTAATTCATATTTTGGAAGTAATTTGCAAATTAAAACTAGGAAAATGGTAAATACTGCTGTTCGTGTTGATTGGACTTTAGTTAAGACAGAGGTAGAGGCACTCCAATTAGAATTTACCTGGATTAAGCAGTACAACCCAGATTTTAATGTGCAGTTCAAAGATGATAAATCCTATCCTCACTTGGCTATCGATTTAAACTCTGAATTTCCAAGGTTATTTATTTCTAGATCCAAGAAAATTCCTGGAGTTCGATATTTTGGACCTTACTCTCACGCATGGGCATTACGGAGTACATTTGAAACTCTAATTAAAATATATCCAGTCCGAACTTGTAGTGAATCAAATTTTCAATCTGCTGTAAGAAGCAAAAGGCAGTGCTTACTAGGGGATATTGGTAAGTGTGCAGCACCATGTGTTAATTGGGTAAGTCCAGATGAGCATCGTAAATTGGCAAATGATCTAGTTAACTTCATAGAAAAATCCCCAGATGAGATATCAACACGAATTGAGAATGAAATGAAGGCGGCTGCGGCAGCTGAAGAGTTTGAAAAAGCAGCTAAATTACGCGACCAACTTGAGGCAGTAAATAAAGCCTTTGAATCAACGGATCGATTTTTGAATGAAAATATTGATGCGGATGTTCTGGCTATTCATGAGGAGATTACACATGCTGCCTTATCGCAATTTGTTATAACTGCTGGTCGGATAACTGGGTCACGATCTTGGATAGTTGATCGGGCAAATTTAATAGAGGACGAAGGAATTATCTCAGCGATGCTCGGGAAGATATACGCAGAAAACAAGCCACCATCTGAAATTCTGGTTGATCATTTACCAGAGGATTCAAAAGTGCATCAAGAGTGGCTAAGTGAGCAGCGAGGTACGAATGTTGCATTGATCGAACCACAAAGGGGTGAAAAACTTGAGTTGGTGCAAATGGTTAAACGAAATGCACACCAATCTTTAATTCAGTATCTAAGTAAGCGAGCGAACGATGCTGCGGTAAGTGGCTCTGCTTTAGCTGAAATTGCCGAACAATTAGAGTTAGCCGAGTTGCCGCTTAGAATTGAATGCTTTGATATTTCAAATATTCAAGGAACTAGCATGGTTGCTTCAATGGTGGTATTTGAAGATGGACAGCCAAAGAAGAGTGATTACCGAAGGTTTTCTATTTCGGATGAGGCTGGCTTCGACGACACAAGAGCAATGCATCATGTTATTACCCGCCGATTCAAGCGATATCTAGAGGAAAAAGATATTGATATTGCTGAAGCTACTTCACAAGGCGGGCAACGGCCTAGATTTGCTTACCCCCCACAGCTTGTAGTTGTTGATGGCGGTAAGCCACAAGTTAATGCAGCAGCTAAAGCATTGCAGGAATTAGGCATTACAGATGTCGCAATATGCGGACTAGCAAAGCGACTTGAAGAGGTATGGTTACCAAATAATAGTGAACCCATTATTTTTCCAAGACATAGTGAAGCTCTCTACTTATTACAGAAATTAAGAGATGAAGCCCATCGGTTCGCGATAAATTTCCATAGAAGTAAACGCTCTAAGGTAATGCTTGAATCACTGCTTGATGAGGTCGCAGGCCTAGGTGAAATCCGGCGCAAATCTTTGCTAACTCATTTCGGATCAGTGACAGCTCTCAAAGCTGCGACAGTTGATGAACTTGCTATTGTGCCTGGGATCGGTAAAAAAATGGCTAAGACAATATTCGATCAGATAAATAGCCAAGATTTACCTTTAAATATTGATATGCAAACTGGTGAGATATTAGATGCTTGACAGGTATAGCAAGATATTGGCATGAAGGGCGATACCGAGATCTTAATTATTACCGGCATGAGTGGTGCTGGCCGGTCCACTGCGGCTCACTCCTTAGAAGATCTTGGCTGGTATGTTGTTGATAATTTGCCGCCAGCGTTACTTGGAAATCTTATTGATTTAGTAACCACTTCAGTTAAAAAAGTGGCGGTAGTAATTGACGTAAGAGGGCGTGCTTTTTTTGGGGATTTAACTAAATCACTTTCTGATCTAGCAGATCAAGGCATTACTAGAAAAATTCTCTTTGTAGATGCTGCTGATGATGCTTTGGTTAGAAGATTTGAATCAACTAGACGGCCCCACCCGCTCCAAGGATCAGATCGAATTTTAGATGGTATTTCAAAAGAGCGGGACAGATTAAGAGAAGTGCGCGATTCTGCTGATTTAGTCATCGACTCCTCAGCACTAAATATTCACCAACTTGAAAAAAAGATTGCTGATTACTTTCATGAAGATTCTGATACAGATTTGCGAGTCAATGTACTTTCATTTGGCTATAAGTATGGAATTCCAGTTGATGCAGACCTTGTCGTTGATTGCAGATTTATTTCAAACCCTCACTGGGTACCAGAACTTCGACCACTTTCCGGACTAGATAAGCCAGTAAGTGATGCTGTACTAAATAGCGATAACGTGCAGGAGTTTTTAGATAGGTATCAAGCACTATTTGAAACTATGGCCACAGGATTCATAGCAGAAGGTAGAAAATATTTAACCCTAGCAATTGGTTGTACTGGCGGAAAGCATAGGTCCGTAGCTGTAGCAGTCGAACTAGTTAAGCGATTGACTAAGCATGAGAATTTGGTGAAATATAAAATCGAAGCACAGGCTTTGCATCGAGATTTAGGTCGGGAGATTTAGCTATGAATTCGAATCAAAAGGTAGTTTGTTTAGGTGGCGGTCATGGGCTTGCAGCAACACTTGCTGCAATGCGAACACTCACTAATCAAGTTACCGCAGTAGTTACCGTTGCCGATAATGGCGGATCTTCAGGCAGATTAAGAGCTGAGTTTAATTCTCTTCCACCTGGAGATTTGCGAACAGCACTTGCTGCACTTTGCGCAGATGATGAATGGGGAAGAAGTTGGGCACAAATTATGCAGTACCGGTTTACCAGTCAAGGGGAGATGGATAATCATGCAGTTGGTAATTTACTTTTAACTGCACTCTGGGATCGAGATGGGGATCCAGTTAAGGGTTTAGATCGAGTTGGCCAACTTTTAAAGGTGGTCGGAAGAGTATTGCCAATGGCATTAGAACCATTAGATATTGAAGGAAGTTTTGAAAGCAAAGATGGTATTAATTTGATAAGAGGACAGGTTCAGGTTGCTGCCGCAGTTGGCAAAGTAAAAGAGTTGCGATTAATCCCAGAAACACCTAAAGCAACACCTGAGGCTTTGAGTGCGTTAACAGAAGCAGACTGGATAACTATTGGCCCCGGTTCCTGGCTATCTAGCGTTATGCCACATTTCTTACTAAAGGAACAGGCTAATCAGATAAAAAAGAGTAAGGCAAAGAAAGTTATGATTTTTAATCTTCCAGATAAACATATTTCCGATGAATTCTCCGGCTTTTCGCTTGAGGCTCACTTACAACTTGTTTTAGACCATGTCCCGGACTTACAAATTGATGTAGCTTTGATTGATAAATCCCTCGATAATACCGAGCCAAGGTTTAATGATTTGGTGGCTAAATGTGGTGGAGAAGTTTTAGCCTTTGATCTAGCAGAAAATAAGCAAACTTTCCACCATGATAGAGATAAATTAATTTCTGCTTTCGCCCACATTTTTGGCTGATACCTGCTTAGATAACCCCTTAGAAGTAAAAGGAGAATAAATGGCAATGACGGAAGCAGTTAAGGATGAGCTAAGTCGGCTCTCAATAACTAAGCCCTGCTGTCGTAAGGCAGAGGTCTCTTCATTACTTAGATTTGCTGGTGGACTCCATATTGCTGCTGGAAAAATTATTATAGAAGTTGAATTAGATACTGCGCAAAGTGCTCGCAGATTAAGAAAAGATATATCCGAAATATTTGGTCATGAAAGTGAGTTATCAGTTGTCTCTTCAAGTGGTATCCGAAAAGGTAGTCGTTACATTGTTCGAGTTTTAGCTGACGGTGATGCTTTGGCTAGACAGACTGGATTAGTAGATGCAAATAATCGCCCGATACGGGGATTGCCACCACAGGTGGTATCTGCAGCAATTTGCGATTCTGAAGCTGCTTGGCGTGGAGCATTCCTTGCTCATGGTTCTTTGACAGAGCCAGGCCGATCCTCTGCACTTGAAATTACTTGCCCAGGGCCTGAGGCTGCTTTGGCATTAGTAGGCGCAGCTCGCCGGTTAGGCATTACCGCAAAGGCAAGAGAGGTAAGAAGTGTTGATCGAGTTGTAATCAGAGACGGTGATGCTATTGGCGCACTACTGACAAGACTTGGCGCACATGAAACTGTATTGGCTTGGGAAGAACGGCGAATGCGCAGAGAGGTTCGAGCAACCGCAAATAGATTAGCAAATTTTGATGATGCTAATTTACGACGGTCTGCCAGAGCAGCTGTTGCTGCATCTGCCAGAGTTCAACGGGCAATGGAAATATTGGGAGTTGAAATTCCAGATCACTTAAAGGAAGCAGGTGACCTAAGAGTCAATCATGGACAGGCAAGCCTTGAAGAGTTGGGTTCACTTGCAACGCCACCAATGACTAAGGATGCAATTGCTGGTCGAATTCGGCGTTTACTTGCAATGGCAGATAAGCGTGCTCGTGAGTTAGGTGTGCCAGATACTGAAGCGAGCATTAGTCCGGATTTATTGAATTAATCGCCACATTTTGGCTGGTAAGATAAGCACCTCACAAAGAAGTGAATCGGATTTCTGAATTAATTAAATTTGAGCGAGGAAAATATGTTAAAAGTTGGTGTTAATGGGTTTGGTCGTATTGGTCGTAATTTCTTAAGAGCATCACTTGAATCAGGTGCCAATTTTGAAATCGTTGGTATTAATGATTTAACCGATAACGCAACCCTTGCTCATCTACTTAAATATGATTCCATCCTAGGGCGCTTAAAGCTGCCCGTTACATTCACGGACACCACAATCACAGTTGGTGGAAAAACTATTTCAGTAAGTGCTGAACGTGATCCAGCAAATATCCCATGGGGTAAATTGGGTGTTGATGTAGTTGTTGAGTCAACTGGGATTTTCACAAAAGCTGCCGATGCTGGCAAGCACATAACAGCCGGCGCTAAAAAGGTAATTATTTCTGCTCCAGCAACCGATGAAGACATCACAATTGTTATGGGCGTAAATCATGATAAATATGATTCTACAAAACACAATATTATTTCAAATGCATCTTGTACAACTAATTGCTTAGCTCCTATGGCAAAAGTACTAAATGATGAGTTCGGAATTGTCCGTGGCTTAATGACCACCATTCATGCTTACACAAATGATCAGGTTATTTTGGACTTCCCTCACAAAGACCTACGCAGATCAAGAGCTGCTGCACTTTCAATTATTCCAACTTCAACTGGCGCAGCTAAAGCAATTTCATTGGTATTACCAGAACTAAAAGGTAAGTTAGATGGATACGCGCTTCGAGTTCCAGTTCCAACTGGATCAGCGACAGATTTAACTGTAGAACTTTCAAAAGAAGTTTCAGTTGCTGAAATTAATGCTGCTCTTAAGAAAGCAAGCGAGGGCTCACTAAAGGGCTATCTAACATATACCGAGGATCCAATTGTTTCAGCAGATATTGTTACTGATCCGAGCTCATGCATTTTGGATGCTGGTTTAACAAAGGTAATTGGAACAACTGCAAAGGTTGTTGGCTGGTATGACAATGAGTGGGGTTATTCAAATCGGTTAGTTGATTTAATTCAATATATTGGTAAGACTCTTTAATTTTAATGGGCATAAAAACACTTGCAGAATTAAATCCCCAAAATACGCAAGTTATTTTGCGCTGTGATCTAAACGTTCCAATTAAAGATGGCGCAATTACTGATGACGGGCGAATTATTGCTTCACTAAGCACGATTAATAAGCTGTTAGCAGCAAATTGTTCCATTGTAATTATTGCTCACCTTGGTAGACCAAAAGGAGAGCGTAAGAGTGAACTTTCATTAGCACCGGTCGCAAAGCGACTTGGCGAGTTACTTAAAATGGATATTGAATTTTCTACTGAAATTATTAAAGCTGATAGCAAAGTAAGTAACTTAAAACTGGGTCAGATCCTACTACTTGAGAACATTAGGTATGAATCTGCGGAGACAAGTAAAGATGAGGCAGAGCGCATTGGACTAGCTACAAAACTCGCCAGTTATGGAAAAGTTTATATTGGAGATGGATTTGGTGCAGTTCATCGTAAGCATGCATCGGTGTACGAGTTAGCAAAATTGCTGCCCCATGCAGCAGGAAATCTTGTAGCAGCCGAAGTAGAAGTGCTTGAAAAATTAACAGAAAATCCAATAAGACCATATGGCGTTGTTTTAGGTGGAGCGAAAGTTTCCGACAAAATTGGAGTAATTTCAAATTTTTTAGACAAAGTTAACTTAATAGCCATTGGTGGCGGGATGGTATTTACATTTCTTGCAGCACAAGGAAAAGAGGTTGGTAAATCATTAGTTGAAATTGATCTAATTCCTACTGTTAAAGAATTAATGATAAGAGCAGATACTTTGGGCGTTAAGTTTCTATTGCCGACAGATATCGTTGTTGCTAAAGAATTCTCAGCAGATGCGAATCCAACAGTCGTTTCATCTGGGAGTATCCCAAGTGATCAGATGGGCTTAGACATCGGCCCAGATAGCAGCGCATTGTTTGCAGCAGAAATCAAGAAATGCAAAACCATATTCTGGAACGGTCCGATGGGAGTTTTTGAATTTGCCAATTTTTCTAGTGGAACCAAGGTAGTTGCGCAAGCATTATCTGAAGTAGATGGAATGGCGGTTGTCGGCGGGGGAGATTCAGCTGCTGCAGTTCGTAAACTAGGATTTGAAGATAGGGATTTTGGATACATATCTACTGGTGGTGGCGCCTCATTAGAGTATCTTGAAGGTAAAGAACTTCCAGGATTAGTAGCACTTAGTTAGAAGAGAGAGAAATGCGTAAACCATTAATTGCTGGTAACTGGAAGATGAATTTAAATCATCTAGAGGCCATTGCTGTTACCCAGAAATTGGCTTACTCACTTGAAGATCGTGATTATGACGCTGTCGAGATAGTGATAATTCCACCATTTACAGATATTCGTTCCGTTCAAACACTGATTGATGGTGATCGAATTCGTTTGCTTTATGGGGCACAAGATTTATCTGCATCAGACTCTGGTGCACATACTGGTGACATATCTGGTTCAATGCTAGCAAAGCTTGGTTGTACATATGTATTGATTGGCCACAGCGAAAGACGCGCTAATCATAAAGAAGATGATCAATTGATTAACCGTAAAATCAAAGCAGCATTTGCAAATGAACTTAAACCAATTCTCTGCGTTGGTGAAGAGTTATCTATCCGAGAGGCTGGCAACCATATTCCACATGTCCTAGAACAATTAAGGAATGCCCTTAAAGGTTTCCATAAGCCGGACTTGAAAAAAATTGTCATTGCCTATGAGCCAGTTTGGGCAATTGGAACTGGGAAAACTGCAACACCGGAAGACGCGCAGGAAGTTTGTTCAGCAATTAGGGGTGAATTAAGGAAAATCGGCAGTGATGAGATCGCTGAAAATTGTCGCATTTTGTACGGTGGATCTGTAAAGTCAATTAATACCTTAGATATTATGAAAGAAGAAGATGTAGATGGCGCTTTAGTAGGAGGGGCATCTTTGGACCCAGAAGAGTTTGCCAGAATATCAAAATTCCATCGGGTGCTAAATAAGGCTTAATTTGGCTTGAATAAGAAAAGTTTACAAAAAGATAGTATCCTTGCCGGGTGCCAAAGGGCAAAAGGTATAGACAGATGAAGGCGAGTAAATGAATTTAGCTCTTTCGATAGTACTTGTTCTATCAAGTATTTTAATGATTATTTTGGTACTTCTTCATAAAGGAAAAGGATCAGGCTTATCTGATCTTTTTGGTGGTGGAATCTCCTCAACTTATGGAGGATCTTCTGTTGTCGAAAAAAACTTAGATCGAATTACGATTGTAATTGGTGGCATCTGGTTTGCATCAGTAGTCGCACTTAGTTTGTTTTTGAAGTAACAAAAAACTTAAGGAGTAAAAATGGCCGGTGGAAGTGCAATACGCGGTAGTCGTGTTGGTGCAGGACCAATGGGTGAGGCAGAGCGCGGTGAATCAATTGCTCGCTTCAGAGTTTCTTATTGGTGTGCTAATGGTCATGAAACTAAGCCTTCTTTTGCAGAGGATGGAACAGTAGAAGTTCCTGCAGAGTGGGATTGTCCGAGATGCGGTTTTCCGGCTGGGCAAGATAAAAATAAGCCACCGATGCCAGTTAAAAATGAACCGTATAAAACTCATTTAGCTTATGTTAAGGAACGAAGAACTGAAGCTGAGGCTAATAAGGTTCTTGATATTGCACTTAAAAAACTACGCGGTGAAGATTAATTTAATTCAGTAAGTAGTTGAGTAATTCCAGAACTTCTAGTTTTAAGGTGTAATCGAATTAAAGGCAAATCTCGCTCTGTTAGTGCTTGAGCATCACCTAATGCTTGCGCCATTATAAGTTGCGCAAAAGTATAAGTTTGATTTGGTATCTTAATATCAACATCAGTCTCAGCAGTTATTTGAATAAATGCACCGTTCTGTTGTCCTCCTTTATGAAACTGACCAGTTGAATGCAAAAATCTTGGTCCCCAACCGAAAGTTGTGGGCTTATTCGTCTTTTTAGAAACAAGCGATCGAAGCTTGGCAATTTCATCATCAGCACCTCTGGTTAAGTAAGCCATAATCGCAAAGTAATTTATTGGTAGTTGCAAGAATTCGGATAAGTTTTTAACATCGCGGTTTGAGTACACTGCTATCTGATTGTCCTCATATACCGGCTTTTGTATTTCAAATTTATTATCAGTGACTTGGGTGAGTATTTTGGAGGTTCGATCCTTTGCTTCAGCAACATTTGGCTGATCAAATGGGTCCACCTTTAGCAAATAGCAAAGGAGTGCAGTAACCCATTCCCAAAGTATGAAGTGCTCACCTAAAGTGGCTTGCACAATTAAATCAAAATCTCCATCTGCAAATCCGATTGTAAGATTATTTCTTACAGCCTCAGTAGATTCAACTACAACGGGAAGTCTTCCGACTTGATTTTTTCCAGTAGATTCAGCAATAAGCTGCTCAATCCAATCCGAAAGACCAGGGGTTTTAGAATTTTTATCGCAGAAATTAACTATCTGCTCGGTACCAGAAAATAGTAATGATGCAATCTCAACGGCAGGGGAGTTATCTTGATTAAATGTTAGTAAAGCTTCTTGGGCATCATCTAACAGAACTGAGATATCAACACCAATTAAGGCTGCCGGAACTAAACCGAATGCTGAGAGTGCACTAAATCTTCCGCCAACATCAGAATTAGCATTGATTATTTTATAACCCTCGTCTTGCGCTATTTTATCGAGCGATGTATTTGGATCAGTAATAATAACAATATGCTCAGTAGGTAATAGGTTCGCTTTCGTAAACAAATCAACAAAGAAAGCAAAATGTGACTTAGTTTCAATCGTTGTACCAGACTTAGAGCCAATAACAATGATTGATTTTGCCAATTCCTTCGGCACAGCATTTAATATCTGGGCTGGATCAGTGGAATCAAGAACTGTTAATTTTTTCCCATAAGTGGCTGCAATAACTTCAGGTGCAAGTGAAGAGCCACCCATTCCGCATAGAACAATTTCTGTAAGGTTCTTACTTCGTGCCCAAGCAGACAGCGCATCTAATTTAGGTAATAAATCTCTAGATTTAGTTGGTAGATCTATCCAACCCATCCGGTTTTTAGCTTCTGTATTTTCACCCCAGATGGTGTGATCCTTTGCAGAAATTCGAAGTGAGGCGCTTTTAAGTTTTGAAATAATTTCTAGGTTATTGATTGAATCTAGCCTGCTAGTTATGCGCATCCTATTTGCCAGAAACAGTTTTAATTGAGTTCATTAAATCCAACCAAGCAGCTTCAAATTTCGAAACCCCATCACTTTCTAATAGATCAGTAATTTTATCTAAATCAATTCCACTTAATGCTAATTTACCTAATGTAGATTTTGCGTTCAATATATTTGGAGTAATTGTGTCTCCAGTGAAAATTCCGGATTTTCTTACTGCGTCAAGCGTAGCTTCTGGCATCGTATTAACCGTATCGCGAGCAACTAACAACATTACGTACCTTGTTGGATCATATGCGGGATCTTTTACACCCGTTGATGCCCATAATGGCCGCTGAATATTTCCACCCTTAGTGCTAAGTTTTTGCCATCTTTCACTTTTTTCAAAGTATAAAAATGCATCGTAAGCCATTATCGCATTAGCGATTGCAATACTTCCTTTTAGTTCTGAATCAGATGGAAGCTGCTTATCAACTTCACTATCAATTCTGCTAATAAAAAATGAAGCAACCGAATGGATATCACTGATTGAGTTGCCGTTGCTTATTCGGTTTTCTAAACCAATTGCAAATGCATCCAATACTTGTTTATAGCGAGCAACAGAGAAAATCAGAGTTACATTTACACTTATCCCTTCAGATATTAACTGAGAAATGACTGGTAGACCTTCAGTGGTCGCGGGAACTTTAATAAGTAGATTTGGCCGGTTGATGAGTTTCCAAAGTTGCATTCCTTGTGCGATTGATGCTTTTGTATCTTTTGCGAATCTTGGGTCAACTTCAATCGATATACGACCATCACGACCATGGGTACCAGCAAATGTTTGAGAGAAAAGATCGCAAGCATTTCTTACATCATCAGTTGTTAAAATAGTAATAATTTCCTCAATAGTTTTAGCCTTGTGTTTAATAATGTCATCCTTGTACAGCTCAGATTTTCCGATTGCTGCCGAGAAAATGCTTGGGTTTGTAGTAACTCCAACAACATTATCTTCTTTAATCAATTTTTCTAGTGAATGATTCTTTAATCTTTCCCTCGAGAGGTCATCAAGCCAGACAGCAACTCCGGCCTTACTAATTTGGGAGAGTGCGTTATCCATTTGCTTTTTTTATACTCTCTTTTGCCGCTGCAATTATCTTTTCGACAGTAAATCCAAATTCTGTAAAAAGTACTGACGCGCTTGCTGAAGCACCAAAATGCTCAAGTGAAACTGCAACTCCGCTATCACCAATAAATTGATACCAAGGTTGAGCAACGCCCGCCTCGATACTTACCCTAGCTTTTACGACTTGAGGTAAAACTTGATTACGGTAGCTCTCTGGTTGTTCCATAAACCATTCAAGCGATGGCGCGCTAACAACTTGAGCCTTTATCTTTTCGTTAATTAATTTATCTCGAGCTGCTAGAGCAAGTGAAACCTCAGAGCCGGTAGCAATCAAAATTACATCACATTTATTAGTTTCATTGTCATCACCGTATGCAAGTATGTAAGCACCTTTTGCTGCTCCTTGTGCACTGGTGAATTTACTGCGGTCGATAACTGGCAAATTCTGTCTTGATAAAGCTAATCCAACAGGTTTTGCATCGGAGATAATTCTTCCCCAGCAAACACTCACTTCATTGGCATCCGCTGGCCTAATAACCGAAAAGCCAGGAATTGTCCGTAGCGCTGCAAGATGTTCAACTGGTTGGTGAGTTGGACCATCTTCACCTAAGCCAATTGAATCATGTGTCCAAATATAAGTAACTGGCAATTGCATCAAGGCCGAGAGCCTTACCGCACCACGCATATAATCACTAAATACCAAAAATGTGCCAGCAAACGGTTTAACCAATCCATGTAGCGCAGCTCCATTAATAATCGCGCCCATTGCATGCTCTCTTATGCCAAAGTGAATGATTCGTCCGAATGGATTGGCTCCAACCATTTTGCTACTTGTCGGCAGGAATGAACCCCCACCTTCAATTGTGGTGTTATTGCTATCGGCCAAATCTGCTGAACCACCCCAAAACTCTGGCAATACCTTTGCAATTGCTTGAATTACTTTTCCAGAGGCTGCTCTTGTTGCGATCTCTTTTTCGTTTGAGAACTCCGGTAATGATTTATGCCAATCTTTAGGAAGTTTTTTGTCTACCAATCTAGAAAGTAAAGCACTTTGCTCTGGATTCTCTTTCTGCCATTTATTAAATTTAGTTAACCATTCATTGTATAAGTCAGATGATCTTAATTTGATATGTCTTGTGTGGGCTATAACTTCATCGGGTGCAATAAATGCTTTTTCCGGATCTAAACCTAGTGCGACCTTAGTCACCGCAACTTCATCAGCACCTAATGCAGAACCATGAGATTTAGATGTTCCCTTCGCATTTGGAGCTGGCCAAGCAATTACGGTATGCAATCTAATAAGTACTGGCTTGGTTTTTTGATCTAAAGCTTTTAGCATTGCACTCTCTAATTTATCCCGATCAACATCGCCATCTTCCTTTG
>Ga0304730_1001960_pt1 | contig 15102 bp, 14 predicted proteins | sample M_130628_MF_Meta_FD_190474 | JGI IMG/M metagenome (GOLD analysis project Ga0304730, IMG submission 190474) | Freshwater microbial communities from Lake Montjoie, Canada to study carbon cycling - M_130628_MF_MetaG (v2) (version 2) | ecosystem: Environmental > Aquatic > Freshwater > Lake | place...
AGAAGCAGATGGCGATTACGACAAGGCCATTGATCTGATTCGCGTAAAGGGACTTAAGGGCGTTACTAAGCGTGAAGGTCGTTTAACTTCAAATGGTTTAGTCGTTGCAAAGGTCTCTGGCGATGTCGGTGTCATGCTTGAACTTAACTGTGAGACTGACTTTGTTGCCAAAGGTGAGCGTTTTATCGCCCTCGGTGATGAGCTAGTTGAGCATTTACTCGCATCTAAGACTGCAACTGTTGATGCATTCCTTGCCTCAACTATGTCTAACGGCAAGACTGTTCAATCAGTTATCGATGAAGGCAATGCAACACTCGGTGAGAAGATTGAGATCCGTAACGTTGCAGTTGTCGATGGTCCAGTTGGACTGTACCTACACAAGACTTCACCAGATCTTCCACCACAAGTTGGCGTACTTGTTTCACTTGCCTCAGCGGCAGCTGAAATTGGTAAGGATGTTGCGCAGCACATTGCAGCATTTGCGCCAAAGTTCGTCCATCGCGATGATGTTCCTGCAGATCTAATTGAAAATGAACGTCGCATTGCAGAAGAGACCGCTCGCGAAGAAGGCAAGCCTGAAGCTTCCCTTTCCAAGATCGTGGAAGGTCGCGTCACCGGTTTCGTCAAGGAAGTCTCCTTGCTCGAGCAGGCTTTTGCTAAAGATGCGAAGAAGTCGGTCAAGCAGATCCTCGATGAAGCAGGAACCGCCGTCAAGGCATTCCACCGTTTCCGCGTAGGTCAGTAAACTAGGCAGAACTACTTAGAACCAGAACGTTTTAGAAAAGGAGCACCCATGCCCGGTACAAGAGGAACGTATCGGCGGGTGCTCCTTAAACTTTCCGGCGAAGTTTTCGGCGGCGAAAAAGGCATCGGCGTAGATATCAATGTGATGCGCGATGTAGCAAAGCAAATTAAAGATGTCGTAAAAGGTGGAGTACAACTGGCAGTTGTTGTTGGTGGCGGTAATTACTTCCGCGGCGCTGAACTTCAGCAAGTAGGTATGGATCGCGCCCGCGCTGACTATATGGGAATGCTCGGCACAGTAATGAATTGCTTAGCGCTCCAAGATTTTCTTGAGAAAGAGGGCGTTGATACTCGCGTCCAAACTGCGATCACCATGGGACAAGTCGCCGAGCCTTATATTCCGCGTCGTGCAATTCGCCACTTAGAAAAAGGTCGCGTAGTTATTTTCGGTGCAGGTGCCGGCATGCCATTCTTCACAACTGACACAGTTGCGGCGCAGCGCGCACTCGAGATTGGATCAGAGGCGCTGCTTCTAGCCAAGAGCGGAGTCGATGGGGTCTACAACGCAGATCCGAAGAAAGATCCAAAAGCTTCTAAATATGACTCCATTTCTTACGATGAAGTTCTCTCAAAATCACTAGCAGTTGCCGATGCAGCAGCCTTTAGCCTTTGCCGCGAAAATGATCTGCCCATCATCGTCTTTGACTTGTTAACTTCAGGAAATATCGGTCGCGCAGTACGCGGCGAAAAGATCGGAACCTTGGTTTCATAACTTGCCATTAGGCAAGAACCGAAAAGATTTACAAATTAGAGGAGTTGAAGAAGATGGCAGATGTCGCAAGTGCTCTAGCCGATGCGCAAAGCAAGATGGATAAGGCAGTTGAAGTAGCTAAAGATGACTTTGCAACTATCCGCACTGGTCGCGCTCATCCCGCGCTCTTTAATAAGATAATGGTTGATTACTACGGTACTTACACACCGCTTTCACAGCTGGCTTCTATTCAGGTTCCCGAAGCGCGAATGGCAATCGTTTCGCCATTCGATAAAGGGGCGATGGCCGGTATTGAAAAGGCGATCCGCGAGTCAGATCTAGGAGTAAATCCAGGTAATGATGGTGTTGTTATTCGCGTCGCCCTGCCACAACTTTCTGAAGAACGCCGCCGGGATTACATCAAAGTTGCCAAGGGAAAAGCGGAAGATTCCAAAGTCTCGATCCGAAATATCCGTCGCGCCGCTAAAGAATTGATGGAAAAGCTAGAAAAAGATGGCGATATTGGTAAAGATGATTTGGCACGTGGGGAGAAGGAACTTGAAAAGGTAACTTCAGAGCACGTTACAAAAATTGATGAGCTTTTAAAGCATAAGGAGGCCGAACTCCTAGAAGTCTAGGTTTTCGCCAAATTAAAAATGTCAGATCTACATTCGATTAACGAAGCGATAAATAAGCGAGCGGGCCGTAAGTTACTGCCTTCCATCGCCGTTTCGCTTTCGCTAGTCGCGCTGATCTGGTTTGCACTCGCCTTTGAACGAGTTATTTTTGCTGGGGTTGTAACGGTTGCAGTGGTTCTTGGAATCCGCGAACTACATAAGGCATTCTCTGCAGTTTCAATCGATATCCCACTTTGGTCGCTAACTACCGCGGCCTTTGGGTTATCTGCTTCCACCTGGTTTGGTGGAATTTCAGGGTTAGCAGTTGCTACGGCAATCGCGCTTCCTTGTTTATTGGTATTACTTCTTCCACGTGGCTATGAGAACTTTGTTAAGACTGCATCAGCATCAGCCTTAGCGCTCATATATCTGCCATTTCTCGCTGGTTTCTTAATTCTTTTAGCACGCCCAGATAATGGGTTAGAGCGCGTTATGACCTTTGTAATTTTGGTTGGATGCAACGATACCTTCGCGTACTTGACTGGAGTCTTGCTCGGAAAACATCCACTAGCGCCAAAGATCAGCCCTAAGAAAACGATTGAGGGTCTGATTGGTTCATTGATATTTACAGTCTTAGGCGGCGCAATTGCCTTTCACTACATTATGGACTCCGATTGGTGGATTGGCGCACTCGCTGGGCTGCTCACAGTATTTACCGCAACTGCTGGAGATTTAATTGAATCAGCGTTAAAGCGCGATATGGCGATAAAAGATATGGGTAATCTGCTGCCTGGCCACGGTGGAATTATGGATCGTTTAGATTCTGTTTTATTTGCAGCCCCAGCGCTCTGGTTAGCCCTTGAAATTGTGCGTCGCGCCCAAGATTCAGGGCTCTTATGAGTACGCGCCCAGATGTAAACCCAGAACTAAAATTAGTTTTCGATGAGCCAGTTCAAAAGAAGAAAGCCCCGAAGCATTTAGCCGATCTCTCACCAGCCGATCGCAAAGTTTGGGCTAAAGATTTGGGGTTCCAACCCTTTCGCGCCGCACAAGTAGCAACTCATTACTTCTCGCACCTTTCTACAAATGCAGATGAGTGGACTGATATCCCAGCGGCGGAACGTCAGAGTATGGCTGATGCGCTAACCCCAAAGTTAATTCAACTTGTCACCACCCGAACAACAGATAATGGAATGACCCGTAAAGATCTCTGGAAGTTGCACGATGGAGTATTAGTTGAATCCGTCCTTATGCGCTACACCGATCGTGTCACCGTTTGTATTTCATCACAGGCAGGTTGCGGAATGAATTGCCCATTCTGTGCCACCGGGCAAGCTGGTTTAACCCGCAATTTAACTGCTGGTGAAATTACTGAGCAAATCGTTGCTGCAGCTCGAGCCTGTGTGAATGGTGAACTACCTGGGGGAGAAGCGCGCCTTTCCAATATCGTCTTTATGGGTATGGGAGAGCCGCTGGCCAATTACAACGCAGTTGTTCGCACTCTGCATAACATCACCGATCCAAACCCAGATGGTCTCGGAATCAGCGCTAGATCTGTAACAGTTTCAACTGTTGGCTTGGTAAACGGGATTGAAAAGTTAATGGATGAAGGAATTAACTGCACCTTAGCCGTTTCACTTCACACCCCAGATGATGAATTGCGTGATTCGCTGGTGCCGATAAATTCACGATTTAAAGTTCGTGAAGTTTTAGCAGCTGCCGATGCTTATGAGAAGAAGACGGGGCGCAGATACTCAATTGAATATGCGCTAATTCGTGATATCAATGACCAATCTTGGCGGGCGGATTTACTTGGGCGCCTGCTCAAGAGCCGTAATGCGCATGTAAATCTAATCCCGCTAAATCCGACCCCGGGCTCAAAGTGGACGGCATCGCGCCGTGAAGATGAAGAAGCATTTGTCCGCATCCTCGAGGGCTATGGCGTACCTGTGACTGTGCGCGATACCCGCGGTCGCGAGATCGATGGCGCTTGCGGACAGTTGGCAGCAGCGGAAAAGAGTAAATAGACTCAACCGTATGAGCATCCAAGGCAATAGCATCAAAGAATGGGCAGCAGCCTATGAATCAGCCACCCAATTCTTTTTAAATCTGGCGCGTGGTGTTTCCAAAGATCAATTAGATATGAAAGATCCCGAAGGTTGGTCTGCGCGTCAAATAATTCATCACTTGGCGGATTCGGAAGCGCAATCATATGCACGCTTACGTCGCTTAGTTGCCGAACCAGAAGGTTCAATAATTCAAGGTTATGATGAAAATTTATGGGCTGCGGCTCCACAACTTGGCTACGAATCTGCACCCGTTGAAAATTCCATCTCCATCTTCGCCTCAGTTCGTGCAGGATCACTAGATATTGTTAAAAGGTTAACTGAGGCAGATCTCGAGAAGGCCGGCGTACATTCTGAAATCGGTCAATACACAATTGCTAGATGGTTAACCGGCTATACAAATCATCCAAAAGATCACGGTGATCAATTGGTTCGCGCAGTGAAAGGTAAGAGCTAACCATGAAGAAGTTGCAGAATTTCGTAAACGGTAAGTTGGTCGATTCAACTTCAGGTGCAACCACAACTCTTATTAATCCGGCAACTGGACAAGCCTTTGCAACTGCCCCAAATTCCAACGCCGCCGATGTTGATAAGGCGATGACCGCTGCAGCAGGCGCATTTACCGAATGGCGTGATTCAACCCCATCTGAGCGCCAACGTGCTCTATTGAAGATCGCCGACGCGATCGAATCGCGCGCTGATGAAATCATCGCAATTGAATCTGAAAACTGCGGCAAACCAATGGGGCTAACTGCCTCAGAGGAAGTACCGCCAATGATTGATCAGATCCGCTTCTTCGCTGGCGCTGCACGTAATTTAGAAGGTAAATCTGCCGGCGAATATATGAAGGGTATGACCTCTTTTATACGTCGCGAGCCAGTTGGAGTCTGCGGACAAGTAACACCTTGGAACTATCCAATGATGATGGCGGTCTGGAAATGGGCGCCGGCGATTGCTGCAGGCAACTCTGTAGTTTTAAAACCTAGCGATACAACACCTGCCTCAACTGTCTTTATGGCAGAGATAATGGGTGAATTTCTACCTGATGGTGTAATAAATGTGATTTGTGGCGAACGCGAAACAGGTAAGGCTGTTGTAGAACATGCAACACCTGCGATGGTTTCAATTACTGGTTCAGTTCGCGCCGGAATGGAAGTTGCAGCAAGTGCAGCTAAGCAGTTAAAGCGTGTTCATTTAGAACTCGGTGGCAAAGCACCTGTAGTTGTATTTAATGATGCTGATTTAGAAGCGGCAGCGGCCGGAATTGCTATCGCCGGATTCTTTAACGCCGGGCAGGATTGCACCGCCGCCACCCGTGTCTTGGTACAAGAAGGTGTGTATGAAGAGATGGTAAAACTTCTCGCCCATCAAGCGACAAATGAGATTGCTATTGGTATGCCAAATGAAGATGTCTTGGTTGGCCCAGTAAATAACGCGGCGCAATTCGAACGGGTTAAGGGATTCTTAGCTCGCGTTCCATCCCATGCGCGCGTTGTTGCAGGTGGGTCAGCGCTAGATCGCGCTGGCTACTTCATCGCTCCAACTATCATCGCTGATTTGCGTCAGCAAGATGAACATATCCAATCTGAGATCTTCGGACCGGTTATCACCATTCAGAAATTTAAGGATGAAGCCGAGGCGATCGCGCTCTCAAATGGCGTGGAATATGGCCTGGCCTCATCGGTCTGGACCAAAGACCATGGCACAGCGATGCGGATGGCCAAGGCCTTTGACTTCGGTTGTGTTTGGATCAATACCCATATTCCAATCGTCGCTGAGATGCCACATGGTGGCTTTAAGCGCTCTGGATATGGCAAAGACTTATCTGCCTATGGATTTGAGGATTACACCCGTATCAAGCACGTAATGACCAACCTCAACGGGTAAAAATTAATAAAAATTTTGCTAAATCACAGCGAAATTGTTTGGCTTGCAGGGCAAATCAGTTACATAATGAGCCCTGCACAACCGTCCCTTGTTCCGGAAAAAAAGGAGCCCATCAAAATGGCTAAGAAAGCACCGCTGTCACCAGAAGCACGTTCAATCATTAACGCACGTGTTTCACGTCGCACAGTTCTCGCAGGTATCGGTGGCGTTGGCGCTGCCGGTGCGCTTGCTGCTTGCGGTTCAAGTGGTGATTCTGCAGCTGGTGGAGATTTAGTCCGTTGGGGAAATTGGCCACTTTATTTAGATTTTGATGAAGACGCTAAGACTTATCCAACTTTAGATAAGTTCACCGAATCAACTGGTATCGATGTTAAATACTTTGAAGATTACAACGATAACGATGAATTCTTTGGCAAAGTGCAAGCACAACTAAAGTTAAATGAAGATATTGGTTATGACTTGGTCTGCCCAACAGACTGGATGGCAGCACGTTGGATCCGCTTGGGTTACGCTCAAAAGTTTGATGCCGCAAATATTCCAAATAAGACAAATATTCTCGACACCCTTGCATCGCCTTCATATGATCCAAGCCGCGAATCAACAGTTACTTGGCAGGGAATCATGGGTGGTTTCGGTTGGAATACCGAAAAGAATCCAAAGGGTGTTCGCACACTAGATGATCTCTTTGCGCCACAGAACAAGGGAAAGATTGTTGTTCTCTCTGAACTTCGCGACACAATTGGAATTATTTTATTGGCACAAGGTGCCGATCCAGCAACCGTTACTGAAGATCAATATATGAATGCCATTGATTTCATGGCTAAGAAGATTTCAGATGGTTGGATTCGTGGCGTTAAGGGTAATGAATACGCCGAAGATCTCACCTCGGGCGATGCCACAGCGGTAATTGGCTGGTCGGGAGATATGTTTATTCTCGCAAGTGAAAATGCTGGCAAGTTTGACTTCGCTATTCCTGAATCAGGCGGAACGATTTCTGGCGACAATATGATGATTCCATCAACTGCCACTGCTGAAGCAAAAGCTAGCGCGGAAAAACTCATTAACTGGTACTACGACCCAGCGATCGCCGCTGAAGTGGCTGCTTACGTTAACTATGTAACTCCAGTAAAGGGTGCGCAAGCTGAGATGGAGAAGATTGATCCTGAGCTAGCCAAGAGCGAGTACATCTTCCCAACCGATGCGACCATGAAGAACCTGAGCGTATTCCGTTCACTTACTCCAACAGAAGAAACTGCTTGGACCGAAGCTTTCCAGAAGGCTGCCGGCAACTAAGTGTCATTTGATGCAAGTTCTGCACGTGGAGATTTAATTCTCACACGAATCACCAAAGAGTATGGTGATTTCAAAGCAGTGGATGATCTTTCGCTGACGATCGCTAAAGGTTCATTCTTTGCTCTGCTCGGACCTTCCGGTTGTGGCAAGACAACAACGCTGCGCATGATTGCTGGGCTTGAAGAACCGACTGTCGGAAGCATTCACTTAGGCGAAACAGATATCACCACAACCAAGCCCTATCAACGTCCGATTAATACGGTTTTTCAGAACTATGCCTTGTTTCCGCATTTAACAATCTTCGAAAATATCGCTTTCGGATTGCGCCGCCGCGGCATTAAAGATGTTGATGCAGAAGTAAATAAAGTTCTTAACTTGGTAGAGCTGCCACATTTGGCTGGACGTAAACCAACTCAATTATCAGGTGGACAACAGCAACGCATTGCACTCGCCCGCGCTATCGTCAATCGTCCGGCACTTCTCTTGCTCGATGAGCCACTTGGCGCACTAGATCTTAAGTTACGCCGTCAGATGCAGATCGAACTTAAGTGGATTCAAAAAGAGGTTGGCCTGACCTTCGTTCACGTAACCCACGATCAAGAGGAAGCCATGACAATGGCCGACACCATCGCGGTTATGAACGAAGGCCAAATTGAACAGATGGGTTCACCTGCTGAACTCTATGACAATCCAAAGACCGCTTTTGTCGCTAACTTCCTTGGTCAATCTAATTTGATTAAGGGAACCATCTCAGGTAACGATGGTGATTCAATCGTCGCTGATTTATATGGACAGAAAGTTTCACTTCCAAAGCACCGCTCTCACGCAGTCGATAACTCAATCTACGCGGGTATTCGCCCAGAAAAATTCCGCATCTCACTTTTAAACACTCCAGTAGCTGGCAACGTTCTAAGTGGTGGTCACATCGAAGATGTTTCCTACATCGGTGTTTCAACACAGTACCAAGTGGCAATGCCTTGGGGGCAAGAATTAATCGTCTTTGAGCAAAACGATGATGGTGTAGCACCATTTAAAAAAGGTGATGCAGTAAATATCTCTTGGGAGCCAATATTCACCTTCGCACTTCGCGGAGATGAAGATGTCACCGCTGGTTCTGAAGTCAATCCTGAAGTTCTAGACGAAGAATAAGCCAGCACAGCAATGATGGGAAAGATCCGCACTCCCTACCTGCTCTTACTTCCAGGTTTTCTCTTTCTCTTCACCTTCTTTATTCTGCCTATTGTTAACTTGGCGCAGACATCTACCCAAACGCCGATTGCTGGTGGCGATACCGGTCAATACGAACAGACTCTACGTTTTCAAAATTACATCGATGCTTTTATCGAAAATAGAGAACAATTTGGGCGCTCTTTTGTTTATGCGCTTATTGCAACCGTACTTGCGCTGATGATTTCTTACCCGCTGGCCTATGCAATCGCATTTAAATCAGGCAAATATAAGAATTTCTTGCTCGTATTGGTGGTTGCTCCATTCTTTACATCTTTCTTACTTCGTACAGTTGCATGGAAGCAGATCCTTGGCGAAGAAGGTTTTGTGGTTCCGACTCTGCGCTCTATTGGAATAATCAGCGAGAGCACCACTTTGACATCAACAGCTTTTGCGGTCGTAATGGGTATGACCTATAACTTTCTGCCATTTATGACACTGCCGTTGTACGCATCGATTGACCGCATTGATCCGCGGACGTTAGAAGCATCTGGTGATCTATATGCGAATGCATTTACAACTTTCCGAAAAGTAACTCTGCCGCTTTCAATGCCAGGTGTAGTAGCTGGCACGTTGCTGACCTTTATTCCCGCTGCAGGTGACTATGTAAATGCGGCAATTTTGGGAAGCCCAAATACCAAGATGATCGGCAATGTAATTGAATCTCGATATTTCAAGATCGTGGATTACCCAACCGCGGCTGCGCTCTCATTTACCTTAATGGCAGCAATTCTGATTCTTGTAACTTTGTATATCCGTAAAGCCGGAACGGAGGAGTTGGTATGAGTAAGAAAAGTGTTGATGCCACTATTCCGACTATCCCCTTGACTGCAAGATTCCAGCGTTGGTTTGGGCGAAATTTAATCCGCGTTTATATGGTTCTAGCCTTTACCTATCTCTTTATTCCAGTCGCCTACACCTTCGCCTTCTCTTTTAATGATTCTGGCAAGAGCAACTTAATCTGGAAAGGATTCACGCTAGATAACTGGAAGAACCCTTGCGGGGCACCTGAAGTCTGTACGGCGCTGGCTAACTCCATCAAAATTGGTCTGCTCGCAACTATATTTTCAACAATCTTAGGAACAATGATTGCATTTGCGATTGGTCGCCATAAATTTAAGGGACGTTCTACCTCAAATCTCTTAATCTTCTTACCGATGGCGACTCCCGAAATTGTTTTAGGTGCATCACTTTTATCGCTATTCCTAGTATTTAAAATTAATCCAGGTTTCTGGCCAACTGTTATCGCGCACGTAATGTTCTGTATCTCATTCGTTGTGGTTACCGTAAAGGCGCGTATCGCAAGCCTTGACCCTCGCTTAGAGCAAGCGGCGATGGATCTTTATGCCAATGAATTTCAAACTTTCAGACGTGTAACGCTGCCACTTGTGGCCCCTGGTATTGCGGGTGCGGCGCTACTAGCTTTTAGCTTATCTTTTGATGATTTTATTATTACCAACTTTAATTCTGGCACGGTTACAACATTTCCCAAATTTGTCTATACCGCGGCAGCCCGCGGTATTCCCGCACAAGCAAATGTGATCGGTTCTGGAATGTTTTTCTTAGCACTTGCCATCGTTATCGCGGGTCAGTTCGTCAATCGCCGCAAAGCGCGCTAATATAACCATTAACTACTAGTAGTAATTGCAGAGGTGATTTCCGGTTTAACCGGAAAGCGTGATGGCGAACATCGACCCATCGATTCTTAATCATTTATCGTTAATGCAACCGCAGCTTTATTGGCTGGATGAAGATCCGCTTGAACCGCTGCCGCACCCAACTCTTATTGGTGATGTAACTTCTGATCTCTGCATCGTCGGTGCTGGCTATACCGGGCTTTGGACTGCAATCTTGGCGAAGGAAGCCAACCCAGCGCGCGAGGTGGTTTTGCTAGAACGTCGCGAGACCGGCGCTGGTGCATCGGGGCGAAATGGTGGTTTCTGTAGCTACTCACTCACTCACGGATTTATGAATGGTTACAGCCGTTTTAAAGATGAAATGGCAATTATTGAGCGCCTCGGTCGTGAGAATCTAGATGCGATTGAAGCGACAATTACCAAATATGGGATTGATTGTAATTTCGAATGGAATGGCGAATACCGCGTTGCCGTAGAAGATTGGCAGATGGAAGGCCTAGCCGAAGAAGCGAAGCTACGAAATTCATTTGGTGACAATGTAGAACTCTTAGATCAACAGGAGATTCAAGCGCGGGTTAAATCTCCAATATATAAGGGTGCGCTCTGGGATCCAGATGGCACCGCTCTGGTTGATCCAGCGCGTCTGGTTTGGGGCTTAGAGCGAGTCTGTATCAGATTAGGTGTGAAGATATTTGAAAACTCGCAAGTCGATCGCCTTGAGCAAACCAAAAATGGAATCATTGTTCATACGCCCTACGGAAGCGTTTATGCAAATAAAGTAGCGCTGGCAACGAATGTATTTAAATCGCTCATCAAGCGCGCCCATAAATATGTTATTCCAGTTTATGACTTCCAATTAGTCACCGAGCCACTGACAGCAGAACAATTAGAATCGATCGGCTGGAAAGATCGTGAAGGTCTTTCTGATGCCGGTAACCAATTCCATTACTACCGGATGACTAAAGATAATGAGATCTTATGGGGCGGATACGATGCGATCTATAACTTCCGTGGCAAAGTCCGCCAAGAATATGAAACTGATGCGCAAACTTATGCACATTTAGCAGAGGCATTTCTTGAGACCTTTCCACAACTTAAGGGAATTAAATTCACTCACGGATGGGGAGGAGCAATTGATACTTGCTCGCGCTTCTCACCATTTTGGGGAACTGCTTACAATGATCGGGTTGCTTACGTTTTGGGTTACACCGGACTTGGGGTTGGGTCAACGCGATTTGGCGCGCAAGTAATGCTCGATTTATTAGATGGTGTTGAGAACGAGCGAACTAAGTTGCGAATGGTCCAAAAGAAGCCGATGCCATTTCCGCCAGAGCCTTTCCGCTTTATCTTTATTCGCCTGACGCAGTGGTCCATAAATCAGGCCGATAAGAACGATGGTAAGCGCAATCTCTGGCTGAAATTCCTAGATTCACTTGGCCTAGGTTTCGATTCTTAACGAATAAGACCTATCCTTAACCAATGGTTAACCATGGCAATATGTACGGACCAAGTTTTACATTTCTTGGAATTCCACAATGCGATCTTGATGATCCCAAGACATATGCCGATGCCGATGTAATTATCGTTGGCGCTCCGATCGATTCCGGAACATCTCATCGGTCAGGTGCCAAGTTTGGCCCACAAGCTATTCGTGGTGGTGACTACCTACCGCACGATGCAGAACGTCCGCACCTAGCGCTTCGCATCGACGCCTTTAACGCGCTTAAAATTTTTGATGCAGGTGACTTACTAATGCCACCAGGGGATTTAGTGCAATCACTTAAAGTTCTTGAGGCTGCTACAGAGAAGATTTCACGCGCGGGAAAGATTGTTGTTGTACTTGGGGGAGATCACTCAATTGCATCTGCCGATGTTGCAGGTATCGCAAATCATCGCGGGCAAGGCAAGATTTCAATGATTCACTTCGATGCGCATGCAGACACTGGTGAAGATCAATTTGGCGCGCTCATCGGTCACGGCACTCCGATGCGTCGCTTAATAGAAAGTGGTTCAGTACGTGGCGATCGATTCTTGCAGCTGGGTTTACGTGGGTATTGGCCAGATAGTAAAACTTTAGATTGGATGCGCGATCAAGGTATGCGCTCGTATGAAATGACTGAAATACACCATCGTGGATTAAATACCGTTCTTGATGAATCTTTTTCAACGCTAACTGATGGCTGCGATGGAGTATTTCTCTCCGTAGATATCGATGTTGTTGATCCAGGAATGGCACCTGGCACCGGAACTCCCGAACCTGGTGGAATGACTAGCCGTGAGCTACTTGAGGCAGTTCGCCGAATTTGTTTGGAACTACCAGTAGTCGGAATCGATATAGTCGAAGTTGCGCCACCGTTTGATACTGCAGATATCACTGCCATCTTGGCTAACCGCGTTGTGCTTGAAGCGTTATCGGCGATTGCAAAGCGCCGTAGCGGAACTCCATATTCTCCTACTCAAAACCTCTTAGATCGTTAATTGCAAGGGTTGACGATGAAAGATTTAGTAATTCTTGGATCAACGGGATCAATTGGTGTGCAGGCGCTAGAAATTGTGCACGCTAACCCTTCGCTCTTTCGCGTTGTTGCAATTACATCTGCTGGAAATAACCCAGAATTAATCGTTGAGCAGGCAAGGAAATTTAAAGTCCCAGTAATCGGCGTTACCAACGGCGCAGACCTGATTAAATCTGCACTTCCTGATGCCACGGTAATCGATGGCCCAGATGCTTCTACAGAAATCGCCGCAATTACATGTGATGTCGTATTAAATGGAATAACCGGATCCATTGGTCTGGCACCAACTTTGGCTGCGCTAAAAGTTGGAAACCGCGTGGCTTTAGCCAATAAAGAATCACTTGTTGCGGGCGGTGATCTGGTGATGTCAATCGCTAAACCAGATCAACTTTTACCAGTGGATTCAGAGCATTCTGCGCTATGGCAATGCCTAATGGGTGGAGCCAAGCGAGAGGTTGCGAAATTAGTTTTAACTGCCAGCGGTGGGCCATTTCGCGAGCGTAAAGATTTGAGTGATATTACGGTTCTAGAAGCGCTAGATCATCCAACCTGGTCAATGGGTCCAGTCGTTACCATCAATTCAGCAACGTTGGTAAATAAAGGCTTAGAGATTATCGAAGCCCACTACTTATTCGATATGCCGTATTCACAGATCGAAGCAGTAATTCATCCCCAGTCTATGATTCATTCAATGGTGCAATTTGTGGATGGTTCGACGATCGCACAAGCATCACCTCCAAATATGAAGGGTCCAATTTCTTTTGCAATTAACTATCCAGAGCGTATAAAGGGTGCAACTGCTGCGATAGATTGGACTTCTTCTCACACTTGGACTTTTAACTCAATCGATAACGAGAAGTTTCCGGCCATTGAATTAGCTCGGCGCTGTGGCGAACTTGGGGGAGGCCTGCCGGCAATATTTAATGCGGCCAATGAACTTTGTGTTGCAGCATTTATTGATGGAAAGATTAGTTTTACCTCTATTATCGAAACCGTGGAAGAAGTAGTTCAATCTCTAGGTTCCAAATCTGCAGGAGCGCTCCGAGATTTAGCCGATGTCAGTGCGATCGAGAATGATGCGCGGCGGATCGCCCAAGAACATATCTCGAAAGTAGCCCACTAATGCAACTGCTCGGAATCTTCGCCTTCGTCGTGGCCCTACTCTTTTCTGTAATGGTCCACGAGTTCGGCCATTACTTAACTGCCCGCAGGTTTGGAATGCGGGTCTCTGAATTCTTCCTTGGTTTCGGAACCCGCCTATGGTCACGTAAGCGTGGTGAAACTGAATTTGGTATCAAGGCAATCCCTGCTGGCGGATACTGCCGGATCGAGGGTATGACACCTGATGATCAAATGCCAGATGGTGAAGAAAGCCGAGCTTTCTATCGCGCATCTGCAGGCAAAAAATTAATTGTTTTAGGCGCTGGATCATTTCTACATTTCGTTCTCGGTTACATACTTCTCTTCGTACTTCTTGCAGGCGTAGGAGTAAACCAGGTACTTCCTGTTGTCGACTCGGTTGCCCAAAATAGCGCTGCAGCGGCAGCTGGTTTTCAAAAGGGTGATGAAGTAATCGCTATTAATGGTGACCGAAATACTGATTGGCAGAGCCAACTAAGCAAGATCCGCAACTCGCAGGGTAAAGAACTGATTTTCACAATCAATCGTGGCGGTACTGAAATTGATATTTCAGCCGCACCACGCATGACAGATATAGAAGATGGCACCTCACGCTATGTTCTTGGAATAATTAATGAGTTCGGCACTAAACGGCTGAGCCCAATTGCTTCAATATCTGATGCAGCAGAGTTAACTTGGACTTTCACTTCTGCTTCTGCAAAAGCTTTGGTGCAGCTGCCTACAAAAATTCCAGCTCTTTGGGGTCAAACATTTGGTGGGCAAGAACGAGATGAGAACGGTTTAGTTGGCGTAGTCGGAGTTGCACGAGTATCCGGTCAAGTCTCCTCTAGCGGAGACTTGACTACATCGGAGCGAATCGGCACCTTTATCTTGATCGTTGCTAGCCTCAATATATTTGTTGGCCTCTTTAATTTATTGCCGATACTTCCTTTAGATGGTGGACATATGGCTGTTGCGATCGCCGATGCACTTCGCGCATTTATCGCTAGGTTGCGTGGTAGACCCGCTCCAGCAGCGATCGATATAAAGGTATTAACCCCAATTACGGCAGTCGTCTTTGTAGTTTTGGCTGCGCTCAGCATGCTGCTGCTGATTGCGGATATTTTCAATCCAATTTTATTAAACTTTTAAGTAGAAATCGCCCCGCAATGATTTTTAAGGCAGAATAGCGACCATGGTTGATCTCGGTATTCCTAGCGCCCCACCTGCTCCACTCCACCCGCG
>Ga0304730_1001961_pt1 | contig 15100 bp, 23 predicted proteins | sample M_130628_MF_Meta_FD_190474 | JGI IMG/M metagenome (GOLD analysis project Ga0304730, IMG submission 190474) | Freshwater microbial communities from Lake Montjoie, Canada to study carbon cycling - M_130628_MF_MetaG (v2) (version 2) | ecosystem: Environmental > Aquatic > Freshwater > Lake | place...
CGGGAAGTGCTACACACAACGACCGATTCTGTCCAATGTGTTGGGCCGTTTGAAGGGCAACCGCAGTCATCATGGACATAGTTCAAGCCAGTGTGACCGACATCAAACTGGGGGCAAAGAAAAAACCCCTCATGGGCCACACAAAACCGCGCGTGATGTCCATTCCCTTAAAGGGTAAAACTCTTGGCAAGGAATTTGGTGAATTTGCGGAAAAATGTGGATTGCCGTTGATGCCTTGGCAACAATTCGTGGCAAATGATTTCTTGACCGTAGATGCCAACAATATGTTCGTCCGCAAAACTGGATTGCTCTTAATTTCAAGGCAACAAGGAAAGACTACCTTTGCAGCTCTCAGAATCTTGTTTGGCCTCTTTGAACTAGGAGAGCGCAACATTGTGGCAATGTCCTCAAATCGGGCAATGGCATTGACTACCTTTCGCCAGGTGTGCCAGATCATTGAAAACAATGAATGGCTGCGCGAAAAAGTAAAGCTGAACATGGGTGTGCGCGTGGGTCGCTTTGGGTCTGGGCAGGAAAGACTTGAATTGAAAAATGGCGCGGTTTATGAAGTTGTTGCAGCTACAAGAGACGGTGCGCGTGGTAAGTCATGCGACCTGCTATTTGTGGATGAATTGCGCGAAATCACAGAAGATGCGTGGGCCGCAGCTAAGCCAACCACTCGTGCAAAAATCAACAGCCAAACCATTCTTGTGTCCAATGCCGGTGATGCCTTCTCCAAAGTGTTGAACGATTTGCGCGATAGGGCCATGAGCTACCCTGCACAATCTTTGGGTTGGTATGAATACTCAGCACCGCAACATGCCAAAGTGGATGACCGCAAAGCCTGGGCAATGTCCAATCCTGCACTTGGTTACACCGTCACGGAGGCGGCACTAGCTGAGGCTTTGAGCACTGACACGATTGAAACCTTTAGAACTGAAACCCTTTGTCAATGGATCAGCAGCTTGTCATCGCCTTGGCCTATGGGTGCATTTGAGGATTTATCCGATAACACCCTGGCGATGGGGCCTGGGCCATTCACCATTTTTGGATTTGATGTTGCACAATCCAGGCGCACCGCTTCATTGGTTGCTGGCCAAATTCTGCCCGATGGTCGGATGGGCGTGGGCATCTTGCAACAATGGACATCTCAGGTGGCCGTTGATGATTTGAAAATTGCCGCCGACATAAAAGCCTGGTGTGACAAATACATGCCACGCATGGTGTGTTTTGACCATTACGCCACAGCGACCATTGCAGCGCGTTTGGAAGCATCCAGCGTGAAAATGTTCGATGTTTCGGGGCAAGCCTTCTACCAAGCCTCAGGTGACTTGCTGGATGCCATTGTTGCCCGTCGCATAGTCCACTCAGGGCAGTTGCCATTGGTGGAGCAGATGAACGCATGTGCAGCCAAAACCAATGAAGGTTCCTGGCGTATCATCCGCAGACAATCGGCTGGCGATGTTTCCGCACCGATTGCCCTAGCAATGGTTGTTCACAAATTGCAAGAGCCAATGGTGGTCGCTCGTATTATTGCAGGATAGCGACACGCCGAAATACCCGTAATGCCTCAAATGTCCGTTTTAGGTGATATGGGTTTAATATACCGACATGGGCATTTTGTCGGCATTGCGTTTAGTCAAGGATGAAACTGACACACTCAAAAATCAATATGCACCAGCTGTCATGGCATCGCAATATAACTCTTGGTCAGATTCGGCAATTGGGTATCAAACAAACAGCATTGATCTAGTTTCAGCGTTACAGGTTCCAACCGTTGCCAAGTGCTTTCAATTATTGACGGGAACTATCGGCGGTATCCCGATGAACTTATACAACAAAACAACAGGTGAGGAATTAGGTTCACCCATTTGGTTGCAACAGCCAGACATTCGCCAACCGCGTTCCGTCACGATTGCATATACGGTACAAAGCCTTGCCGCGTATGGTCAAGCCTTCTGGCAGGTCAAATCTCAGTATTCTGATGATGGCAGACCAGCAAGATTTGAATGGGTTGCCAATACACGAATTACAACAAAGTTAAATGCGCGTTCAACTGAGGTTGAGTACTACATGCTTAACGGTGAAGCACTGCCGAATAATGGCGTAGGTTCATTGATTACATTTCAAGCACTTAACCCTGGCGTATTACAAACAGGTGCTCGCACAATACAGGCTGCACTTGATTTGGAAAGAGCTGCTGCAATAAGTGCTGCCACACCCATGCCAACATCCATTATCAAAAATAATGGCGCGGATTTACCTGAGGCACAAATTCAAGGCATCTTGGCCGGATGGAAGGCCGCGCGCCAATCGCGCAGCACCGCATATCTCACTTCCAGTTTAGAGTTACAAACATTTGGATTCTCACCCAAAGACATGATGTATGACGAAGCAAAACAATCATTGAGCACTGAAATTTGCCGATTGATGAATGTTCCTGCATATATGGCCAGCAGTGATGCCAACAAATCAATGACATATCAAAATGTGCTTGATGCACGCAAAGAATTTTACGCCTACACCCTGGCTCCTTATGTTTGCGCCATTGAGGACAGACTCAGCATGAATGACATCACCAACGCACAAAATGTGGTGCGCTTTGATGTCAATGAAACATTTCTCCGTGCCGACACAATGGAACGCTTGTTGGTCATTGAGAAATTGCTTGGCCTTGGTTTAATCACTTTAGATCAAGCAATGGCAATGGAGGATTTATCACCGAATGGAGATGCGAGTTGAAGCTAACATTTAGCACACCGATTGAAGCAGCCGATGCGGAACGCCGCATCATCGCTGGCAAGATAATGGAATTTGGGGCTATCGGACACACATCCGTAGGCCCTGTCATGTTTGAGCGCGGCAGCATCGAGATACCAGCAGCGGCAAAAGTAAAGCTGCTCGCGCAGCATGAGCCAAACAATCCGATTGGTCGCGCTCAATCTTTTAGTACAGAAGGTGACTTTATGTACGGATCATTTAAGATTTCAAATAGCAGCAAAGGTACAGACTATTTGACCCTTGCTGCGGAGGATTTAGTCTCTGGCCTATCCGTTGGGGTGGATGTAATTTCATCTCAGCCCAAAGACAATTACCTCCTAGTGACGGCAGCGAGACTCATGGAAGTCAGCCTTGTGGAATCGCCGGCGTTTGAAAATGCCACCGTCACAAAAGTTGCTGCTAGCGAGAGCGAAGCAGAGCAAGAAACAACCCAACCAACCGAAACAGAAAGTGAGGCAGTCGTGGACAACACAGCCGCCGTAACACCTGAGGTGGAAACTGCTCCAGTAGTTGAAGCCTCACGCCCAACGGTTAGCGCATCATTTCATACAGAAGTGCGCTCCCCTATCAAGACCGCAGGTTCATACTTAGAACACAGCATCAAAGCAAAAATGGGCAACCATGATTCACAGACATTTATTCGTGCAGCAGATATGGCCGCACAAAAACTTTATGCAGCTAATGATTCATTTACAACCAACCCTGCATTTAGCCCAACACAATACATTTCATCCGTCATTGACACATCCGTCATGACACGCCCAACCATTGATGCACTCGGTGGTGCTCGCGCACTATCAGCAAGCGGAATGACAATCGCACATCCAAAAATTACAACCAACGCAACATTGGCAACAGTTGCTGAGGGTGCATCAACAGCATCCACTCAAATCGTTTCTGCTTATGTCAATGCAACAGTAGTGAAAATTGCTGGTACACAAATCATGAGCCAGGAACTTCTTGATCGTTCAGACCCATCGTTCTACGCCGCAATGTATGAAAACTGCATGCGCGCATACGCCAAAGCATCTGATGCGTATGTCATTGCCGAAATTGTTTCTGGTGGTACACAGGCAACAAACCAAGCAGCAACAATTGCTGGCATCCAGGCTTATGTTGCACAAGCAGCACCAGCCGTTTATGCAGCAGCAGGTGAAACAGCAACAGCATTTATTGCTGGCACATCAGTGTGGTCATTGCTTATTGGCAGCCTAGATACAACAGGTCGCTCACTATTCAATGCAGCCTCCCCTATGAACTCATCTGGACAATCATCACCACGCGGATTGCGCGGAGATGTCATGGGGCTTGATCTTTGGGTTGATGCCAACATGGTTGCAACAACTATTGATGACTGCGCGTTCATTGTTACACCAAGCGCAATCGCAGTGTACGAAAGCCCAATGCTTTCGCTGACAACAAACATCACAGCAACAGGTGAAATTGCCGTTGAACTGTATGCCTACTTTGCAGCTAAGACTTTGGTTGCTGGTGGATTGCAACGCTTCGACAAAACTTGATAACTGCGTAACACACTAGAACGCTGGCATCGGGGTTCAGGAGGCCCTGGCCCTGATGTCAGCCTTTAGAAAGGAATGGATATGGCTGCGACATTTGTGACCGTTGCTGAATTACGCGCAAACCTTGGAATTGGTAGTTTATATACAGACCCAATTGTCGAGGAAGTCTGCATGACTGCTGAGGATTTAATCCAAAGCCAACTGTGGTACAACCGCGCACCCGTAGTGGCAACAGGTTTGCAAAACAATGTCGCAACCATTGTTATAGCCAATCCAGGATTATTTGTAACGGGTCAAACGGTGACTATCGCGGCCTCAGGGGCTACCTATAACGGCACACGCACCATCACTGGCATGGGGCCTTACACCGTTGCCAATGGCGGTCAATGGATGACTTGGCCATATAACTATCCCAAAGGTTATTCATTTTTGCAGTTTGCAATAACAGCTTCCAATGAAGCACAACATTTGGTGCAACCATACGGGCGCATGACTGGCCCTGATGACAAGACCGATGCTTACAGCGCAACACCAGCCATCCGTGAAGCTGCAATGATGTTGGCCGTTGATATTTGGCAAGCAAGACAAGTTTCACAAACTGGTGGCGTATCCGTTGATGGATACAGCCCAAATCCTTATCGCATGGGGTACCAACTTCTCGGAAAAATTTCGGGCCTCTTAGCTCCATACCGTTCACCTTTGGGAATGTTGGGCTGATATGCCAACGCCGGCACTGACAACATTACGCTCCACCATCGCGGCGGTTCTTGATAACCCTGGGGTGTGGCAAACATTTGATTTTCCACCACCAACAATTCTTGCAAATTCAGTGGTTTTGGTTCCGCAAGACCCATATTTGAACCCATCTAATAATTCGCAGAACAGCATCGGGCCACTGGCCAACTTCAAAATTCTGATAACTATTCCAGCCTTAGACAATCAAGGATCATTGCAAAGCATTGAGTCCACCATCGTTGCAGTCTGGAACAAGATGTGCAATTCATCATTGGTGTTCAACATCGGCACTGTCTCAGGGCCATCAATTCTGAGTGCAGCATCGGGTGACCTTTTGACCTCAGATATCAATATCTCAATTCTAACGACATGGAGCTAATAATGACCTACCCAACAGAAAATGATTTGGCAGTCCTGAAAAAACTGGGTTTGCCAATGCCCACCGCAACACCAAAAACCCAGAAAGATGAGGAATAAGAATGGCAATTTATTTAGACAATCTCGTGGGGCTGAAAATTGCCACCATAGATTTGAGTGCGTATGTTACGGCAATTACATTGACGCAAACAGTGGATCAGGTTGAGACCACAAAAATGGGTTCAACTGCACACGAATACAGTGCTGGCCTAGAATCCAGCACTTTGACAGTGGACTTCTTAAACGACTGGGCTGCTTCAAAAGTACAGGCAACTTTGCAAGCTGCATACGGCACATCCGTGACAGCTCTCATTGTTCCTGTTCGTGCCGCATCAGCCACCCCAATCAGCACGACCAATCCTCTTTACACAGTTTCAATTCTTGTCAATAATTTGACACCTGTTGGAACTGGTGGCCCTGCCGATTATGCAACATCGAGCATGACCTTTACTTGCACATCCACCGTTGCTTATGCAACAAGCGGCACATTTAACTAGGAGATAAAAATGGCAAGATTGAAAATCACCAGGGCCTCAGGGGAAACAATTGTGCAGATTACCCCTGTGGTTGAAGCAGCCTTTGAATCAAATTTTGGGTGTGGTATCCAAAAAAGGTTTCGCGAGGAAGAGAGAACTAGCGACCTCTATTGGTTAGCTCATAACGCTTTGATGCGCAAGGAAGTAATTCCGCCGTATGGCGAGGATTTTCTCATGACACTCATCAATGTAGATGTGTTAGAGGATGAACTCCCAAACGGATAGAGCGAGATTCTTTCACATACCTAGTGGCCTCACTAGCTGTGGAGTTAAAAGTCTCGCCTAATGATTTGCTCGCTTTGGATTCCAGGATGTTCCAAGCGTTATTGTTAGTGTTTCAAGATAGAGCAAGGGAGGTCAAGCGTGCCAATGTTTCTCGAAGGGTTCGATAGAACGCTTTTCCTTTTGGATGCTTTTGAAATTGAACTCAGTATTGAAATGAATCGCAACATTGAACAAGCGATGAAACCGATTCAAATGAAGGCACGAGGGTTCATGCCCGATGTGGTTCCCGATGCAATCAAGAATTGGTCACGGCCTCCAACGGGTTCATTGCCTGGTCATCGTGGAGCCAATGTCTATCGGTCTTTCCCTATTTTTGACAGTGCCGAAATGAAGTCAGGAATCCAATACCGACCAGGATTGCAGAAACAAACAAGCCGAGGTTTCACTCGCGCCTATGCCGTAACCAATGAATCGGCGGCTGGTGCAATCTATGAAACCGCAGGGCGCAAACATCCTGGGGGAATACCTAACAAATCTCGTTCAGGTGTGCGCGGTGAGGATGGCAAGTTTTATCCCAATCCTGGAGCAGGTGAACGATTTATCAATGCCTTGCCACCCATCAGCAGAGCTGGGAGGCCAGTGGGTTCCAAAGGTCGTTCAAAGAAAAATGCTAATGGTCGTGCCATATTTAGAGCATGGAATGAAGATCAAGGCAAAGTTGTGGGTGCAGTGGCAAAGGCTATTGAAAAAGCAACCATTGGCTATAATTCCAATCACACCATTTTTAGGATTCCTGCATGAGCATCCTGGGCAATTCCAAACTTTTAGTTTCGGCGGTTTCCACCTGGAACAACTCAGGCATCAAACAAGCTGAAAAAAGCATCAATAAGTTTGAAAAGAATTTGGGCAGATTGGCAAAGACACTTGGTGTTACATTCTCGGTGGCTGCCGTTGTTGCCTTTGGTAAAGCATCAGTCAAGGCGTTTTTAGCCGATGACAAAGCCGCGAAAGCTTTAGGCCAGACTCTCAAAAACACTGGGAACGAATTATCAGGCAAAGGCGCAAATTCGTTTATAGATAAGTTACAGCGCGCCACAGGTGTATCTGACAGCCAACTCAGGCCAGCCCTAACAAATTTGCTCAACTCCACACGAAACTATCGGACATCTCAACAAGAACTCAACCTCGCTTTAGACATAGCGGCTGGCACTTCGCGCGATGTTGTTTCCGTTTCAGCAGCTTTGGCCAAAGCCTATGCAGGAAACACAACGGCCCTTTCCAAATTAGGCACTGGTATATCAAAGACCCTTTTGGCATCAGGGGATATGGTTGCAATCAATAAAGAATTGGCAAAATTGTTTAGTGGCCAAGCTGCCATCGCTGCTAACACTTACTCTGGCAAAATTGATCGCATAAAGGTTGCTGCTGATGAAGCGAAAGAAACGATTGGCAAAGGATTAGTTGATGCCCTGACCACTCTTGGTGGAAACACTGGCATTGATGCTATCACTGGTCAAATGGATGGTTTGGCTTTATCTATTGCCGATGTGATTCGCGGCGTGGGCAATTTGGGAGACCCAAAAGCACCAAAATCTTTGCCTGGATTCTTAGCAGCCACAGCCGCCGAATTGTACAAATTTAGCGCAATAGCAAAATATGTTGTTAATCCATTGAAGTCATCAGGTGCAGCTTCACGATTGGCTGGAACTGCCACACAAGGCATGCCAAGCAGTGCAAGAGGAATCGCTGCACAGGAAGCTCGAACCAAAGCCGCGCAAGAAAAGGCAGCCGCAGCCGCAATTGCCCTTGAAAAAAGATTGGCTGCTGCCAAACTTGCTAACGAGAAAAAACTTGCAGCACTCAAAACTGCATTGAACAAGGGTGCTGCCGTCTTTGACATTGACAAAATTCAGATCATTGCGGCCTTGGCTCGAACAGACGATGAGGAACAAAAACGCAGACTTTTGTTGATGCAAGCTTTGCAAGGTGACAATGCTGATCTGATTATGCAAAGACTTAAAGAATTAGCCATGTTCAGCTCCAATGAGGATTTGCGCAAATTGGCAGGATTGAAGGCGCTCACGGCTGAGGAATTGAAGGCGTTGGAACTTACCTTGCTGACAGAAATAGAAACCATCGCGGCCGTTCGCAAAGCCCAACAAGATGCCGATAATGAAAAACAAAGAGCTTTGGAAAAGTATTTGGCCACACTTGCAGGAATGAAATTGATGGCAACCAGTCAAGCCATGATTGCTTTGCCCGGTGGCGGTGGTTTCTTTGGAGGCAACAGTTATGGCGGTTTTACTCCACCAACAAACATCCCAAGTAATCAACCAGGCACATCATCGGATTGGATTAACTATTCGCTACCTGATCTTGCCGAGCAAATTGCTATTGGTGCAATCGGCGGTGGTGGAACAACGACAGTGAACAACATCACGGTTGAAGGAACTATTATTGATCCAGGTGGATTACTTGCAGCCATTCAAGGTGGAGTTCAAACCATCAATCGCAATGGTTCATCCACTGCCGCTACAGCAGGATTGTTGAACCAATTCCTATGACATTCCCTGTCACCGTCAATGCGGTCATTAATTTTTCAACGGGGCCAGGCTTTGCTCAGGCTCTTATTTTGGGCACGGGGCAACTGGGAACCAATGTGCTTGCTGATGCAGCTTCCGTCATTGTTGATGTTTCCGATGTGGTTGTGAACATCCAAACTCAACGAGGTCGCAATCTCATCGCCGACCAATTCCAGGCAGGAACTCTCACCTTGGTCATTGCAGACCAAAACGGAGATTTTAACCCAATGAACAGTGCAGGGCCTTATTACAATTTACTCAGTCCAATGCGCAAGGTGTCAATCACTGCTACCTACGGCGCAACCACCTATCCCATTTTTGCTGGCTATATTACGGGGTATTCCACATCCATCCCAAACAATGTGGATGGGGCTGACTTGGCCTTCACCACAATCACCGCCGTTGATGCGTTTAGACTTGCCAACCTTGCCAACATCACAACGGTCACAGGGGCCATTGCAGGGGATAAGTCTGGAACCCGTATTAATCAGATACTTGACCAAATTGCGTGGCCCACATCCATGCGTGATGTCTCATTGGCTACAACGGAAACTTTGATGCAAGTTGACCCAGGGGTGGCCAGAACCGCCTTGAACGCCATGCTTGTTGTCGGGGCTAGTGAATATGGGGCCTTATATGTGGATGCCACTGGGTCATTTGTCTTTAAGTCTAGAAGCGAATGTGCCACATCGGTTTCAGGAACAGTCACAACATTTGCCGATAATGGAACGGGCATAGATTATTACAATGCCAAATGGATTTTGAACGATGCCCTTGTCTATAACCAAGCCGACATTACGGCAACAGGTTTGGCCACGCAATCGGCTACAAATGCCACCAGCATTGCCCAATACTTTGCCCACACCTACACTCAAACCGATTTGCTGATGCAGACAACAACCGATGCGCTTAACCTTGCCAGGGCCTATGTCGCATCTAGGGCGCAGACAAGTATTCGATGCGACCAATTAACCCTGAACTTGTACACAGAAAACTACACAACAGGCATCACCGCAGCTCTTGCAATGGATTTCTTTGACCCTGTAAGTATTCAGACCACACAACCAGGCAACACATCTATCACCAAGCAAGAGCAAATTTTTGGCGTTGCCCATCACATCACACCTGGCTCATGGACAGTGGACTTCACCACAATGGAAGCTTTGATTGATTCGTTCATTCTTGACAGCGCGTTGTATGGAATTTTGGACACCAGTGTTTTATCATATTAAGCAGAAAAGGAGCATGACATGGCAGCAGGATTAGGGTTCAAGACATTCACCACTGGTGAGGTTCTGACAGCCGCAGACACAAACGGGTACTTGATGCAGGGCGTTCTGGTCTTTGCCAGTTCCGCAGCAAGAGCATCAGCCATCACATCACCGCAAGAGGGCCAGTATTCTTACCTCAAAGACACCGATGCGTTGGAGTATTACAGTGGCAGTGCATGGGTTGGCGCACCCGTAGGAGACATCACGGGGGTCACGGCTGGTACAGGTATCTCAGGCGGTGGAACTTCGGGAACGGTAACGGTATCCATTGACACAGCCGTCACAGCCGATTTAACAACGGCGCAGACAATGACCAACAAAACACTCACCACGCCAAAAATATCTAACTACACCACTAACGGCGATTTAGTTTATGGAACTGGTTCAAGTGTTATTACAAGACTGGGCATTGGTTCGACTTCACAGGTGCTAACGGTAACAGGCGGTGTGCCAGTATGGGCAACGCCAGCAAGTGGTGGCGGTAAAGTCTTACAAGTTGTCTATGCTTCCACGACCACGATGGTTTCCAATTCAACATCTACCTATGCCGATACAGGATTAACCGCAACAATTACGCCCACCTTAAACACAAGTAAAGTTTTGGTTATGGTTCACCAAAACGGAATTTTGAAAGGCTCAGGAAGTGCGGCAACGGGCGTCAATGTGAAACTGTATCGAACATCAACAGAAATTGCCTATCCAGCGAACAGCGTTGGTTATTACAATGTAAATTCGGATTTTTACCATTCAACAATTTCCGTTGCCGTACTTGACGCGCCAGCAACAACATCTGCCACAACTTACAAAACACAATTTGCCAATAGTTTCAATGGTGCGTATGTAAGAGTGCAATCAGACACAATGACTTCAACAATTACACTTATGGAAATTGGAGCCTAATAATGAAAATATATCCAGACGAGGTTTTGACAATGCTTATTCCCGATGGTGGTTGGGTGATTACAGGCGACACTTACGAAGGCATAGAATTTCTGACTTGTGAGCCAATCACGGAAAAGCAATTTCTAGATGGTTTTGCCCAATATGAAACTTGGAAAAATAATCAGGAAGCAGAAAAGAAAGCCCAACGCGCGGCATTGCTTGAACGCTTGGGATTAACTGCCGATGAAGCCAAACTCCTCATTGGATAATGGCTCACGCTGAGGGAACTGCCGCCCGTATGATTGAGGTGGCAATGGCTGAGGTTGGCTATGTGGAAGGGCCAAAAGACAATGAGACAAAGTACGGTGAGGCGATGAAGGCTAACTACTGGCCTTGGTGTGGAAGTTTCATCAACTGGTGCGCTCTGGCTTCAAAAGTTTCCATTCCCAATGTCATCTCCACTATTGCAGGGGCGCAGGCGTTTAAGGCAAAAGGTCAATGGTTTGTCAGCCCGAAGGTTGGCGATTTGGTGTTCTTTGATTTCATCGAGGATGACAAGACAATGATTCAGCACATCGGATTGGTGGTGAAGGCTGGTGAACACACCATCTTGACCATCGAGGGAAATACATCGGGAACTGGAAGCCAAGCAAACGGTGGCCAGGTGATGATGAAAACCCGAAAACTAGGGCCTCATTCGTTCGTGGTGGGCTTTGGCCGACCATCTTACAAAGGAGCAAAACATGAATAAAGATAAACTCATCAAGGCTGGCATGTCATACATCAGGGCTTCCCTTTCTGGTGTGGCCGCCATTTACATGTCGGGCATCACTGAGCCAAAGGTGTTGGCAAATGCTTTTATTGCCGGACTTCTTGGGCCACTATTGAAATCACTCGATAAGGGGGCAAAATAATGGGGCCAGTACATTTTCAAGTAACAAACAACTCAGGCTATGACCTGACAATCCGCAACAATCCATTGGGCACAATAGGCGAGGTTCCTAACGGTCAAAGCTGGGGTTATGACTTTGATGCATCTATTCAACACAACACCAATCAGATGGTATTTTCAGATGGCACGGGAACAGTTTGCTCAGGCTCGGTGGCCTGGTCAGATGGTGGATCAGGGGCCGATGATGGCTGGATGCAACCTGTTTTGTTCAAACTCGATGGCAACATGAACGGTGTTGGCTTTGAAGGCGTAGGGGAAGGCTGGATTGAATTGCAGCCATACAACCTCATGTCAGGTGGCGGTTCCGTTTCCGTTACTTACACAAAGATTTAATTATGAACGCTCAGACATGGGTGGCCATGTGCGTGGGGATTATGGCCATCCTGTCTGGGCTGTATGGAATGACACGGTTTATTGTTAAATCCATCATGGCTGAGATAGGGCCAAAGGCCAACGGGGATTCAATCAAAGAACAAATCAATCGTATTGAGCGCAATGTGGTCAGACTTGAACAACGCATTGATCAATTCTTTCTTTCCAAATAAGACACGCCGAAACAATCCTTGCCCATTGTCGGGGTGTGCGCGTACCCTGAATTTATCAATCAAATAGGTTGAGAAGAAAGGGCCTCAAATGTCTTGGATTCAAAGTAATCTGGATTGGGTATTCTTTAGTTTTGGCATGATATGTGCCATTGGTGGCTATTACATCGGCCACAATATCGGCAAGGATGTGGGATTTGATTCAGGGTTTCACGCTGGCAAAGACTTGGCTGATAGGGCGCATGTGCGCCAAGGCAAGACCATCAAAGTAATTGAGGTGGCCAACGATGCCACACGCTAGAAAAACCGATCCATTCACATCGCACCTTGCAGCTGAAAGCATCAAGGATGTCACGCCAGTACAGTCTCGTATTCTCAGCCTATTTGATGCCTTTGGCGATATGACGGACGAAGAATTGATTCGCCAGTATCACTTGGCATTTCACATGCACTGGCCATCGGCTGATTCATCTATACGATCACGGCGAAAAGAGCTGGTGAATTTGGGTCATCTCACGCCAACTAGTATGGTGCGAAACACCAAGGCTGGACAAAAATCAATCGTGTGGAACCGAGAGCTGGTGCTGATATGAGTTTTGCAATGGATGATTATGTTGATGTGGCAGAACGCATCAGACTAGCCAAAGAGCTATATCCAGAAATGTCATTTCAAACGCTGGAAGATGCATTGGTTGAAGTCAATGGGGCTTACTTTGTACGGGTCAAGGTTGCCCTATACCGCGACCCTGCGGATACAAGACCGGCAGTCTGCATAGCCTGGGAACCTATTCCCGGCAAAACTCCCTACACACGCGACAGCGAGGCTATGAACGCCGAAACTAGCGCAATGGGTAGATGTTGCATTGCCATTGGTATTCCCTCCAAGAAGGTTGCCAGCAAGGATGAAATCAAGGCAAGACTAGCTGAGGTCACACCCATCAAGGCTGACCCTTGGCACACGGCAACTGGTGAACCTGTTGTCAAAGTGCATTTAGCAGTTACACAGAGCGATGAGCCACCCTTTTGCAAACATGGATCAATGAAATTAAAGCAAGGCGTAAGTAACAAAACAAACAAAGATTATTACGGTTGGACTTGCGATGGTGGAGACATCAATGACCAATGCCCTGCCGATTGGTGGGTTATGGGGCCTGATGGAGTTTGGAAGCCAAAGGTGGCCAAGAATGGGTGAACTCAGACTTATCAAACCCGATGGCACTGACATCACATTCCATGCTGATGATACGGTCACGATTGTGAAGCAACCACGGCGCATGGAGCAGTGCGACATTTGCTTGAAATTAGCCCTAGAAGCTGAGGGAACGGCCTACCGCAACGATCAACAAGAAACAATCACCTGGTTATGTCATCAATGTGCGGCACTGCAATGACCGAGACAATCACTGCACCCTGTCGGATATGTAAGAAAGACACCAAGCAACTTGAACGCATTGTCACCCATAATCTGCCGCCTAATGTCAAGGTGTTGCAATGTTGTAAGTGCGAAACAATGGGCGTTGTGTTGCTGGACTTATTGGAGGCAAAATGAGCATCGAAATATCAGAGGAAACAAAACAGGTAATGATGGCCTATGTGGAAGCCAGGCTTTCTGAAAAAAAGACCGTATTGAGTCCATATCAGGTGCGCGTGAATCTTGCAGGAATCGCAAAATGTCGCGCAGCTTTGGGCGTGTCTTTGACAAAGGTGAAAGCCGAATAATATCTTGACCATCTTCAAAGGCCGTAAAGGTGCCAAACCTTTAGTGCGACCTGAAATCGCATCAAACCCTCGTCAGATGAGGCAATCGTTCCATGCCCTACTTCAGAACGGTGAACGATGGTTAGCCACCACAACGGCGAGCAAACAACTTATTGCTAACACAAGCAATCTGGCAACGCGGAATCAACGGTTGTTTGCACCAGAAAGCATTGCTTCGGGCAGGCAGAGCCTTGCACTTTGCCTGGCTTACGCTTTAGGAAAGTTCAGAAAACAAGTCAAATCTCTCACAGTCTCCATAGACCCGTTCCCCACAATCTAAGTGATGCGAGGTTCCAAGATGAGTTCGCTAACCTGCAAAGCTATTATCGCAACCAGTTCAATGATAATTCTTTGCCTTATTCTTAATCCTACTGCCTATGCAAAAGTGAGTACAGAACGGTATGAATTACACTTATATGCTCATTCACATTTGTTGCTAGATAGTGAAATGCAGTGCATTGATAAGCTCTACGATCGTGAGAGTCATTGGAACCCTAAGGCCATCAACCCTCATAGTGGTGCTTATGGGATACCTCAGGGCATGAGTACTTGGTTGCGTACTGCAACACCAAGGCAGCAAATCTTGTGGGGTATCAATTATGCAATGAATAGATATGGTTCAATGTGTGGTGCATATCGGCATTGGCAAAGGAATGGGTGGCATTGATGGCTAAGCACAGCTCTCGTGATGCTAGGTTTAAGAAGCAACGGTTACGGGTATTGGCTAGGGATAACTGGACTTGTATCTATTGTGGTGGGCCAGCCAATGAAGCCGATCATGTGATTGCTAAGGTTCGTGGTGGCGATGACAGCATGGAGAACCTGGTGAGTGCCTGTCGTATGTGCAATCTGCGTAAAGGAAAAAAGAATCAGGGCGTTTTTTTAGGGCAAGCGTCTAC
>Ga0304730_1001962_pt1 | contig 15100 bp, 12 predicted proteins | sample M_130628_MF_Meta_FD_190474 | JGI IMG/M metagenome (GOLD analysis project Ga0304730, IMG submission 190474) | Freshwater microbial communities from Lake Montjoie, Canada to study carbon cycling - M_130628_MF_MetaG (v2) (version 2) | ecosystem: Environmental > Aquatic > Freshwater > Lake | place...
TTAATATACACAGCGCCATCTTGATTATTAATTGCGCCGTCTGCGTTAATACCTTTTAAGTTTGTTGCTTGCGCTGAATAATTACCAACACCACTATCACCAATAAAAAACGGATCTCCTAATATGGTCATATCCAATTGTACCATATCACTACCCAAAGTTATAGCATCATGAAACTGCCTTGCTGCCATAGTGGCTGCATCATCAGGAAGACCACCTTTACCACCGGTACCTGATTTAATGTTATCTGATTCAGTTTGCGTTGGTACTTGATTCAATCCAACTCCAGCATTTTCTGAACTTAAAGACCCATTGGCGGCTCTAGTTACTCCACCTTCTGTACTACCTTTATCATTATTGACTTTAGGAGCATCTGCGGCAACACCGCCTGTTTCAGCAATACGCTGTGCGCCTTGATTATTTTTTCCGCCATCGGCCGTCAGTGCTGTATAAAAAGCCGCATTAAATTCAATGTTAAAATTTATAATATCTAAATTTTTACTTGTATACAAATAATTGTATTCTTTAATTGCATCAAGTTTTAGTTTTTCTACACCTTTAGCTGGCTTATTTGGTGCCATAAATTTACTATGGTGTACTCTATGTGGTATCACTCTGTACACTACCAAGTTAGGCTTACGGCCTGTTTTGGCAAGATTAGCATCAGAGTCTAACATATAAACTTGAGTGTCAATCTTCCACCAGCTAATAAATCCATCTTCACTAATTTTATCTGGATCCAATGCTTGTCTACCGTAATCGCTAGCAAGGATTACTTGATTAATTACGTTAGGTATGTCAGTGCCTTGTGCAAAACGTGCTTCACTAGATGTTTTACTTACAGTTACGTTACCACGTTTGTATGTGCCACTTTTTTCATCATACACGGCATTATCTTTTCCAAACCCAGCATCACCTTTTCTATACTCATTAAACCCCATGCTAGAAATACCAACTGGATTAATATTATCTTTTTGTACAAGATTAAAATTGTCACTGCCACGGGCAACGCCTAATCTTTTAAACACATCTAAGTTTGCTTGTTTTTCATTTGGGTTAGCCGTTGCTGAAGCCGGATTACTTGAGTCATCTTTTGAACTAGCGGCGTCACTAGTTTTTAAATCTGATGGAAACACTATTAAAATTTGATCTGGTACTTCAACGTCTTTTCTTTTTACAGTTTCTAAATACCTATCATTTACAACTTTTTGTAAACTTTTGGCGCCAGTTTGAATCATTTCTTGAACTGTTGACCCAGCAATGTTAATGTCAGTTTTGATTTGACTGTATGTTGTATTATGCGCTTTTTCATTCCATGGAATTGCTGTACAACTATAGACACTTCCATTACCACTAACTCTCATAGTAAGATTCATAATTTTTATAGGGAAAAATTTTGTAGTTCCAGGAATTTGCACATTTTGTCTAAGCGCATCAATGTGCCCTTTAAACTCTAACCTTAATAACAGAGGACAATCTACATAATTGGCGTACCCTGATTCGGCAGCGGCAATTTGCAGTGATTGAAAAAACAATCCCATGCTATATGGCTCACCAATATCAAAACTTAGTCCAGTGGCATTAGTGTTACCAGTGGATTTATCCATGCCCATCATGCCGCTAATTTTTACATTTTCAATGAAATAATCAAATTTTCCTTGGGGGTTATCAACCGATCGATATGTTGTGGATATACGATCATTAGGTTCACCGCTACCACTTTTTAAAATTAGCGGACCCAACTTTCCTTTACGGTAACTATCGTCTGGGAAGTTTAAATCTTGTGGGCTTAATACACTAAGTGTCCAAATATAATTGTATGTTGCAAAATTATGTAGTATGTTTGGAAACGGGGGAGTTCCAGGAACATTGACAACAGTCTTGGCCGCTTGGATTAATTTTTCTGGATTAAAATCAGCAATTTTAGGAACTATATCAATAAGAGATTTTAATTGACCAGGTATTGCATTAGTCAGTGAGCTAGCCAAATTACCGGCACCGGCTAACGCGGCGTTTTTTAAACTGTCTAATGATGCTCCTGCTGTTTGTAATCCAGATATTACACCAGAGCCGTTAACTGCATTTTTAACTGCGTTAGTTGCTGTGGTTGCAGCCGATGTAATGTCAAATGCCATACTATTAGTTACCCAGCACTTGTTTCAAACTACTATTTTTAGGAAGGTAAATTTGTGTTCCAGGAACAAAATCCCATATAGGATCTTGAAGCACATCTAAATTACGTTGTATAAACACCCACCATAAATTGGAATCTTCATATAAGTCATATGCCAACAAATCTGGTCGATATGTATATTGCGGTTCAATTGTGTACAAGTAATCATCAGATTCTGAACTTACTGGTCTAATGGTCAGTGTATCTAAATAATTTTTTGTAATGTCTGTTTTATACCACGGGCTGTGGTTGTTGTACTGAGCCATTATATGTATCCTTTACTTACATAAGCACCATTTACAAATTGTTGTAAACTAAACTGTCTCACGCTCTCTCTACTGTAGACTGGCATTATGGTAATAGTTAAGTCACTCTTAACTGGCACATGGCTATCTCTTGCCGCAGACATACCGCCTGCACTACCGCCTGCTAGATTAGACAACTTAGATATTACACCTGCACCTGCACCAATTGTTCCCAACGCAGTGGCGGCACCTCTTGCACCAAATGCCCCAGCAACATTTGCTAACTGATTTGCAGTTTGTGATATCCCGCCAAGGCCGCCACTTACAGCTGATACGTTTGTGCTAATGTATTGTACATCTTTGGGCAATGTCATGCTAAAACTTTTTACAACAACTGGCACATTTCTAAAAACGTGATCACCATAAGCACTAAAATTTAATATAGGTGGCGGGTTGCCTTGGAACGCTGTGTCACCAGTAAACATCTTAGTAACTGATCTTAAAAAGTGAACTACTGCAATCCAATATTTGGCTTGAACTGCGTCTTCAACATTGAACTCTCCAGTAATTTGTATATCACTTACACGGCTATTTTGATATGCTTGGAATTGATAGTTTTGATGTGTTACTGGAAGTTCATTATAAGTCGCTGTGCTTGTGATTGCTATTGTGGGAGTGTATGGAAAAATTAATCCACCCGCATCTGTTAATGGTTGTAGTATTGGGCTTTTATCAAAAAAGCTACCTGATGGCATACTGAGTCTAGCACGCCAATCTGTTGAGGCATCTGTTCCACCAAACGTTGCAGACGCATTAATAATTTTGCCAATTGCCTCACCACCAAGTGGTAAATTTATACTTCGAATACTGCTGAGTAGTTTGGCCGGATTTGATAAATTATTAGTCAAGGCTGAGCTTAAATTAGCCACCGTGTTTAGTGCCCCGGCTGCTTGACCTGCCAACTGTTGGGCAGTTGCTAAACCACTTGCTAAATTAAAATCTGCCATTTCTGTCTCCTATGACTAATATTTAGTTGACTTTTTAATGTGTGTAGTTTATAATATAACATCCGGAGAACGATTAATGATACTGATACCAAGAGCACCAAAGGTTAATTACCTAAACAATAAAGACTTATTAGAAGAAATACACCGTTCTAAAAACACGTATTGCAGTTACGAACAGCCAGAATATCATCAATATGATATTATTTTGCCCGCAGTTGAAAAAATTAATATTAGAACCGTTGCAGAAGCAAAACGAGCACAGGCAAAGAGATTGGGAGATCAAGAGTATGCTCGAAGAAAAGCTCTTGGTGAGAAAGTAAAACAAGCAGACTGTGAAGTTGACTATAAAAAGATACCAAAAATCAGTTTAATTTTTAGGATTATGACTTTTGATCATATTCCTCTGAACAATGTGCGTAAAAAGAACCCTAAAAGTCTTGCAGATCATAGAGATAAAGTAAATTTTCCACCTTTTCAACATTGGAAATTTAATGACGCAGAAGAATTAGTATGCGTGGGTAAAAGTCATTGGCAGGGCAGTTTAGACAAGGGTAAATTTAACAAAGACCACGGGCAAATTACAAATACACTGGCCCGTATGTATATCAAACTATGTGAACGTTATGCTACTCGTGGCAATGTTCGTGGATATACCTATAATGATGAGATGCGGGCACAGGCAATACTGCAACTTACTCAAATTGGTTTGCAATTCAATGAAGCAAAAAGTAATAATCCATTTGCCTACTTTACAGCGGCAGTGACCAACAGTTTTGTTAGAATTATCAACATTGAAAAACGCAATCAAAACATACGAGACGACATGCTGGAAATGAACGGCATGAATCCTAGCTATAGTAGGACCGGTGCTGGAGAACATGCGGCAGGGTTAAAGAGGCATAACGGGGAAATTGAATGAGTTTATTCAAAAAAGTAGCATGTTTCACTGATATTCATTTTGGTCTTAAAAGTAATTCATCAACACACAATCAAGACTGTGAAGATTTTGTAGACTGGTACATTGCAAAGGCAAAGGAGGAAGGATGTGATACAGGAATTTTTATGGGGGACTGGCATCATAATCGCAACAGTCTTAATATCACTACTATGGACTATAGCCTTAGGGCCTTGGAAAAGCTGGGTCAGGCGTTTGACCAATTTTACTTTTTTCCTGGCAATCACGATTTATACTATAAAGATAAGCGTGATATCCACTCAGTTGAGTTTGGAAAGTATATCCCCGGAATCACCGTTGTACATGAACCTACTACTATTGGCGATGTTACTCTCTGTCCGTGGCTTGTGGGTGAGGAATGGAAACACATAGGCAAGAAAGGTGGCAAGTATATATTTGGGCATTTTGAATTGCCTAGCTTTTTTATGAACGCAATGGTACAAATGCCCGATCACGGTGAAATTAATTTAGATACTTTTAAAAATTATGAGCTAGGGTTTAGTGGACACTTTCATAAACGCCAACAAAAAGGCAATATGATTTATATTGGCAATGCATTTCCGCACAACTATGCAGATGCGTGGGACGATGAACGTGGAATGATGGTTTTAGAATGGGGTGGTCAGCCAAAATACCACACTTGGGGTTTACAACCAACCTTTAGAACTGTTAAACTAAGTCAGTTAATCGACGAAGCCGCAACTATTATTAAACCCAAACAACATTTACGGGTTGCTTTGGACATTGACATTAGTTATGAAGAAGCAAGTTTTATTAAAGAGAAGTTCTTGGGTGATTACAGCATTAGAGAATTAACTTTAATTGCAGAAAAGAAGGAAGTTGAAATTAATACTGACATTGACATTCAATCATTTGAAAGTGTGGATCAAATTGTTAGTAATCAACTTGTTAGTATTGAAAGTGATAAGTTCAGCGCAAAGACGCTACTGGAAATTTATAACAGTCTATGAGTATAAAAATTAAAGACCTAACGGTCAAAAACTTTATGAGTGTGGGTAATCAAACCCAAGCTGTGGATTTTGGCAAACAACACTTAACATTGGTCTTGGGTGAGAACTTGGATCAAGGCGGAGATGATAACGGCAGTCGTAACGGCACTGGTAAAACTACCATAGTCAACGCACTGAGTTACGCATTATACGGTGTTGCACTTACTAACATTAAGAAAGATAATCTAATTAACAAAATTAACAGCAAAGGCATGTTGGTCACGCTGAGTTTTGACAAAGACGGAGTTAATTATAGAATTGAGCGTGGTCGTAGACCAAATCTTCTCAAGTTTTATGTTAATAATATAGAACAAGATTCTGAAGAAAGTGATGATGCTCAAGGCGACATGCGTGAAACACAAAAAGATGTGGATGAGCTACTGGGCATGAGTCACGACATGTTCAAACACATTGTTGCTTTGAATACCTATACAGAGCCGTTCTTAAGTATGCGGGCCAATGACCAACGTGCAATTATTGAGCAGTTGTTGGGCATTACTCTGCTCAGCGAAAAGTCTGAAGCATTAAAAGAACTGATCCGAATTACAAAAGATGAAATACAACAAGAAAGCGCCAACATTGAGGCCGCTAAAAAGTCCAACGAAAAGATTCAACAAAGTGTGGACAGTTTAACCACTAGACAAACTGCTTGGTACACACAACAGGCCACAGATTTAGAAAAAATTGGCAAGGCCATTAATGAATTACACAGTGTTGACATTACAAAAGAGCTAGAGCAACACACCAAGCTCAAAGCATATGATGATCATAGTGCAAAAATTAAAAGTTTAAACAAAGAAAAGGCCACTTTAGAAAGTGCAATTATTCAAGCTGAAAGAACTGTAAAGAAATATACCACAGAACTCACAGCATTAGATAATAAAGCATGTCATGCTTGTGAACAACAACTTCATGACCACAAGCATGAAGAAATGACTGCTCTTGCTAATAAAAATTTAAAAGAAGCAACAACTTATTTTAACAAGGTCACAGCAGACCTAGCAAAAATCAACAAAGAGTTGACTGCAATTGGTGACATCAATGGCAGGCCAAAAACATATTACGATACTTTAGAAGAAGCACTAAAACATCAAAACAATTTAACTACTTTAGAAAGTCAGTTGGTAAAACGTGCTGAAGAAATTGATCCTTATCAAGAGCAAATTGACGAGCTACGCAATACTGCAATGCAGGAAATTACTTGGGATCATGTAAACGAGTTGACCAACTTAAAAGAACATCAAGAGTTCTTGCTCAAGTTGCTCACAAGTAAGGACAGCTTTATACGGAAAAAGATCATTGATCAGAATTTAGCTTATCTCAATAACAGATTGACCTACTATCTTGACAAGATGGGACTACCGCATACAGTTGTGTTCCAAAACGACTTAACTGTGGAAATCACGCAACTTGGGCAGGATCTAGACTTTGATAACTTGAGTCGTGGTGAACGTAATAGACTTATACTTGGCTTGTCATGGAGTTTCCGTGACGTATGGGAAAGTTTATATCAAAGTATCAACTTGTTGTTTGTTGATGAACTTATTGACAACGGATTAGACGCAAGTGGAGTTGAAGGTGCGCTGGCTGTACTTAAAAAGATGGCACGTGAACGCAACAAAAACATTTATTTGATCAGTCATAAGGATGAATTGATTGGTCGTGTTAATAATGTTCTTAGAGTTATCAAAGAAAATGGGTTTACATCATATGCAAACGATGTGGAGTATGTAGATTAACATGGAACAAGATGAAGTATTGCACGCCGAGCTCATGCAGGCGTTTAGCAAATATTTTAAAGCCAATCAACGATGGATCAATACAGGTACACGTATTGCTGGTCGGGAAGTTCGCTATTGGCTCAGTGAAATTAGAAGATTATGTAGCTTACGAAGAGAACATGTAAGAGCATGGCGCAAAGAATTAGACGAAATTAAAAAACAAAAGAAAGAAATCCAAAAGGCACAGGCAACAGGCACAGATACAACTAACTAGTTGATGACATGGTATTATCAAGATACAATTATAGAAGAACTACCGGAAGACTGCGTGGGATTCGTATACTTGATAACAAATGTCATCTCTGGTAGAAAATACATAGGCAAAAAATTAGCCAAATTCTCTAAAACATCATACAAAGTAGTAAAACTTAAAAACGGCGCTAAGAAAAAGAAGAAGATTCGCAGTAAAATTGACAGTGACTGGCGTGAATATTACGGCAGTAACTTGGAATTGAATGTGGATGTTCTAAAATTAGGCAAAGAAAATTTCAAAAGAGAAGTATTATACTACTGTAAAAGCAAATCTGAATGTAGTTACATCGAGGCCAGAGAACAATTCAACCACAAAGTATTAGAATCTAAAGACTATTATAACGGACAGATCAGCGTTCGTGTACATGGCTCACACATTTTAAAATCATAGGCTCCACAAGCGGTACAATGCAAGCGTCGGCTAAATTCGGACGCCCTAGACCTGGATCTCGGATCGCAGGGATGGAAACCTCTTGCCGCTAAGAGTACTCAATCACTATCCTTAACAGGACGAAGATGGGATATGCCTTCATAAACCCGTTTGATTGTTTGAAAATATTTAAAAGGCTAAAAGATAGGGCAATGAGATAAAGCAACCCTAGGGTTATTGTACGTGACAATAGATGTATAATAACTACCGTCATAAAGAAGACGTAGCTCGAGGTACCGGATGACCGCCTCTGTAATGCTATATTATTGTAATGGTGAGGCAACTCGCATAATGTTTCTTCTCCCGGCAACGGGAGAAGTATGGCTCCACAATCTGCATAATATTTAAACTGCTTCGCAGTTAATAGTTAAATACTTTTAGAGAAGAAAGAAATGTGTTTAAGTGAAGCGTAAGCTGAACGCAAACACATGTGAGCGTAAGCTCACATCAAAACAATAAATACCATATGAAAGTTCATGACATTATATCAGAAGCAACACCTGGATTAGGCACTGCGATTAAAGCAGGAGTCAATGCCTTCAAGGCGGCTAGAACAGGTGCACCAGCAGTGGCCCAGGCAGCTACCACAGCAGTAAAGAAGGCAACAGCCACTGGAATCAAATCATTAGATGATATTGTAAAGATGGCTCCTGAAAAATTAGCTAAGATACCCAAAGACACATTAGAGCCATGGGGTAAAGCTGCCGCTGATGCAAAAAATTACAAGGCGATGGATAAAATTGCCAATGTTTTAGGCAAAGACACTAGAAACTTGTATCAAAAGGTTGCGCCCAATCTTATTGGTGGGAAAACTATAGCCCCAGAAGTGTTGGCTGGTCAAGCACTTAAGAATTCATCACTTGCTGGAAAATCAGGTGATGTAGTAAAGTTAGCCACAACACTTGGATTAGCAACAGAAACTTATACATATTGGCGTGACTCTTCTGAATTAGATAACAAATTAGCTGCCGGAATGCCTCAAGAAGAATATAATAAACAATTACAAGAACTACGTGGTAAATTTATAACTGGTGTTATAGCACCTTGGGCGGCTATGACGATATTAAAATATCCAGCAAAATTATTAAAAATTGTTCCAGGCACAATGAAACTGGTAGGGTTTCCAAATGCTGCCGAAATTACTTCAATCCTAGCTAAACGTGGCTCTCAATTGGCACTGCTTGCATGGTTCAATGGTTTAGATGGAAAGGAGTGGCTAAACAACTTGATGGGTGGCACTCTATTTGGCACATTGGGAAATATTCCTAAAATGGCTGGAGAAATAACCACTGCACTTAGTGCAGGCGCCAGGGTTGCTACAGGTATAGGACTGCCAAAAGAATTTGAACCAAGTAGTACTGAACTTGGTGGCGGCTCAAGTGGCTATATAGATCCTTTTAAAGGAACTGATAGAGAAGGCGGAATATAGATTTTATAATAAAGGCAGTCCACTTTTCTTTGTTAAATCTATATTGTCTTTAATTACTTCATTCATTACAAGTCTATCGTCCCTACTGTAAGTATGGAACAGATCATGACTACTAACTCCCCCACGCATGTACCAGCTGATACGAAAGATTTCATCTTTCAAGTCTCTAATATGAAGGTCAAAACTTTTTAAGTAAGCCTCTAGCTCAGAGTCCGGGGTATAAATCAGCCTCTGACGAAAAAATTTGATTGATCCAAAGTAACTTCAACTTTAGATTCATGTCCGCAATTACTACATTTTATATCTTGCTTAGGCATGTCCCACTGTGTTTTGTTGGCTTCAAGTTTTTCTTTAATACGTTTAAAGAATTCTCTGTCGCTATTTTTTAACCACTCATCAATCATTGCAGGATCATCGACAGTGTCGTTACCAATTTGAACATTTTCAATACTGGTTAAAAATAATTCTATTTGCATTTCAGAAATGCGTTTGTAAATGTCGTCTTGTACTTGTTTCATTTGTTCGTCATCGCCAGCTGATTCAGCTGTGCTTAGTTGATACAACATCTTTTGAAGTTTGTAGTTTTCCATGTTAAACTTTGTGATTTCACTATATTTCAAAGGTCTAATATTAATTGTAAGATCGTCTATTTTAATTTTGCCATCAAATGAAATGCTATTAAAATATTCAATAACTTTGCCAAGATTAACAATGAATTCGTTTTCAGTACTGCATTGCGGGCATGTGTGTGTCAGTTCCATTTCATCGCCATAAGTGGCCACACGAATGGCAACCAACAGTGCATCAACATCAATGCTGGGCATGTCTTTGGCGTCTTTGATGTATGGACAGCAACTTTCAACAACCCTTACAGTTGCTTCACCGTTAAATAAAGCATCTGGAGTCTTAAAAACAATCTCATCCATGCCAGTCATGCCAAAAATAGGTGCGTTGTTGTGGTCACCTTGTAATGCGCCTTCAGGATAGAACAATCCCTTGCTAGGTAGCGATATAAAGACTTTTGGCTGTCTAAAATATCTCTGTAAAGGGTTATTTGGGTTCATTTTGTACTCCGATAAATATAACTACAAGTATTTATATACGCAGTTTTCTGGGATAAAATAATGGCAGAAATTGACTACGAAAGATTAACGAAAGCATTCAAGGATGGGCAAATTGGAAGCATTGGCGCAGGTAACTCTGCTGGAGTTGTTGGCAAGGGAATTGACGTCAGCGTTAACGCAATAAAACTTCCTTTTGAAAAACTTGGTGAAGTTGTTGGCAATAATACCAAAATTTTTGAAACATTAAGCAATACTGGAAACAGTTTTAGCAACAATATTGATTTAATGAAACTGTCAGCGGCCAACAGCCGAATGACTTTAGAAGAATTATCTAGTGTAGTGCAGAAAAGTGGTAAGGACTTTTCTGGACTTGGTGGCAGTGTTGCCAAAGGTGGGCAAGCCTTTACAGAATTTAGTAAAACATTCTTTGAAAGCGGACTTACAGAAAATCTGCGTCAAATGGGTTATACCAGTAAAGATCTTAATGAAGTACTGGCCACACAAATTGGATTTCAAAAATCCACAACAGACACTAGTGTAGCCGGACAAATTAAAACAGCGGCCGCGGCGGCAGATCTTGCCAATGAAATGGATCTCATTGCCAAACAAACAGGCAAAACACGCAAAGAACAAGAAGCTTCCTTAGAAAAAGCCAAAGCTGACGGACAAATTGAAGCTAAGTTCCGTCTTATTGGTTTAACACAAAGCGCAGAAGCAGAAAAAGAAGCCCGTGCAGGATTTGCAAAACAATTAGCTCAAGCACAGGCAATGGGCACGGATCAAATATTTAAAGAAATGTTTACTACTGGAACTGTGCGTAGTCAAGAAGCCGCAATGCAAATGGGCTTGCTTGGACAAGCAGCCAGAGAAACTGCAAACAGCGCAAAAGAACTAAGCAAAGGTAATGTTGCCGCTAGTCAGACTGCAATGGACTCTGCTAAAGAAGGTAACTTAGCAAATCAAAGTAACAAGGCATTGATGCAGATAACAGCGGCAGGTGTTGGTCCAGCTGCCGATGTTATGAAGAAGAATATTGAAACCAACGATGCGTTATATCAAGGAGCCGCAAAAACTGTCAAGGCCATGGGCATTGCCATGGACGATGTGACAAAGATATTAGGAGCTCAAAAGAAAGCAATTCAAGACGAACAACAAGCACGTAATGGTGCAACAAGTGCAATGATTGCTGTGCAAAATAGATTAGGTGATATGAATGCCGCGGCAAATCGTGCGATACGAACACCATTAATGACCGGTGAAGCAAATAAACAACTTCAAAACGCGGCAAACGAAATGTCACAAGGTGTTAAACCTGGAGCATCTGCCACAAAAATTGCTGAAGGGTATGCCAATGCACTTGTAAAATCAGCGGCAGCGGGCGGTGAAAGTAACTCTCCAACTAGCACTAGATCAAGATATGAAGAAAATTTAAAGAAAACACCAGGAGTGTTGACTGCTATTGACACTATTGATAAAGGTGTTGGCGCTACTGTGACAGGCGCACGAAATGTTGCTAATAAAGTTGCAAATTTTACAGCAGATGTTATGAAAGTTATAAAGTTAGAAGCGCCAACTAGAGATGAAGGTACATTAGGAAAGACTGGACAAGTTTTTGAACCACAAGATTTTATTGGTAAAGTTGCCAAAGGTGAAATGGTACTTACACCTGAGCAAGCTAAGAAATTTATGGAAGGTGCAAAGACAGAAGGTATTGCGGATGCTATGAAAAATCTTGGTGGCATGATGCCACCAACATCTGCTAGCAGTGGAGGAGGGTTTAGTCTAAGCAGTTTATCTAAAGAAATATCAACTTCAGTTAGTAGTGTAACAAGTGGTTCCAGTATAACTCAACGTACACAAACTGATGATAGCAAAAAAGCTCAAGAAGAATTAAACGAATTAAAGAAACAAGCCAATGCTGAAAAAGAAGCAGTCCGCGAAAAAATTAAAAGTCAATTAGGTCCTGATGCGACTAATCGAGAAAAACATAAAGCAGTACGTGATAGTGACGAACTTAAAGGGTTAGAAGAAAAATATAATTCTTTGATGGAACCGTTACAGAAAAAAATAGAAGCTGGCATTAAATGGGAAACTGAAACAAAATCAGAGCAAGTAGAAGAAACTAAAAATTTTGTAAAAGAACAAGCAGATCTTTTAAAAATATCTAATACTGACATTTTAGCTATACAAGAATCAACTAACGAAGAAAAACTTGGCAAAGAAAAAGAAGCAAGTAAAGCTGTATTAGATGAGTTAGCTAAGACTGGTGATTTAATACCAGCAACAATAGATGTACCAGACAGTATTGATACTGCTAGCAAAACAAAATCAATTGAACCACCACTAGCACCTATAGCACCTAAAGTAGTAGCGCCGGCAGCGCCAGTAGCACCAAAATTTGATAAATCAAAATTTACAATGCCTTCAATGGATCAATTAACTATTGGTCCAGACGGTATGCCAAAAATTTCGGCAAAACCTCAAGCACAGACTATTCCAGCGGCAGTTAAAGCCGCTGAAAAACAAGCAAGTCCCGGTAAAAAGATCAATGAAGAAACTGGAGAAGAATACACACCAGTAGGTGATGCCAAAAAAGCAGACAAGAAAACGGCTGCAACTGAAACTAAAACTGCTACTCTAGACGACGTGGCGAAATTGTTGACTAGCTTAAATACTACTATGAAACAAATTGCCTCCGCGGCTAGCGAAACAAATACGAAACTTGGACAACAGGTCAAAGCAACCAAAGCCATGAGCGGTAACTTACACGGAGCCCCATAATGTCTTGGCGCAAATACTTCACACCCGTAGCAGTTAATACTGCATCAAGCAATGTAAGCCCATTGACCAATTCTTCAAGGGCAGGTCCAGCACGGACCAATTACAGCAGTTATTTGCCTGATGTTTACACTGGTAGTCCAAATCGTGTTGAACGCTACATGCAGTACGACACTATGGACATGGATCCAGAAATTAATGCTGCCTTGGACATATTAGCAGAATTTTGCACACAAAAGAACAAAGAAAATCAAACTAGTTTTAGTCTAGCATTTAGAAGCAAAGCCACTAGCACAGAAATTCGTGTGCTCAGAGAATACCTACAGCAGTGGGCCAAACTACAAATATTTGAAACACGTTTTTTTAGAGTTGTTAGAAACACATTCAAGTATGGTGATGTTTTCTTTATTAGAGATCCAGAAACTCAAAAATGGTTTTATGTTGATCCATCTAAAGTTGTAAAAATTATTGTTAACGAAAGTGAAGGCAAAAAGCCCGAGCAGTATGTTATTAGAGATCTAGCACCAAATTTCCATAATTTGGTAATGACACAAATTCAACCAACCAGTCAGCAAACCAACAACAGAGGCAGTAACTATACTGCTGGTGGAGGTGCAAGAGGCATGACTGGTGCGTTTCCACAACAAACTGGTGATAGATTTAGTGTTGGTGAAAACGAACTGGCAGTGGATGCGGCACATGTTATACATTTAAGCCTAAGTGAAGGCCTTGACAATAACTATCCATTTGGTAATAGCTTGTTGGAGCAAGTGTTTAAAGTTTACAAACAAAAAGAATTATTAGAAGATGCTATTCTAATCTATCGTATACAACGTGCTCCGGAACGTAGAATATTTTACATTGACGTGGGTAATATGCCAAGTCACTTGGCCATGAGTTTCGTTGAACGTGTTAAAAATGAGATACATCAAAGACGTATTCCAAGTCAAACTGGTGGTGGAGCAAACGTAATTGATTCAGCTTATAATCCCCTAAGTATCAACGAAGATTACTTCTTCCCACAGACAGAAGGTGGTCGTGGATCAAAAGTTGAAACGTTACCGGGCGGTACAAACTTGGGCGAAATTGACGATTTAAAATACTTTACAAACAAGTTGTTCCGTGCGCTACGTATACCTAGTAGCTACTTGCCAACTGGTGCAGACGACAGTCAAGCACAATACAATGACGGTCGTGTGGGCACAGCATACATTCAAGAGTTACGTTTTAACAATTATTGTATGCGTTTGCAAAGCCTATTACAAGGCACATTTGACGAAGAATTCAAAAGATACTTGCACGAACGCGGTGTAAACATTGATTCCACACTGTTTGAAATCAAGTTTCAACCGCCACAAAATTTTGCCGCATACCGTCAAGCAGAGGTTGATGGACAAAGAATAAACACATTTAACACACTTCAAGCTATACCTTACATAAGCAAACGCTTTGCTATGAAACGTTTTCTTGGCATTACAGACGAAGAATTGGCGGAAAACGAACGCTTGTGGCGCGAAGAAAAAGGCACAGCAACTATCACAGGTACTGATGCAAGTGGAGAATTACGTAGCGTTGGCATTAGTGCCGCTGGTATTGATAGCGATTTAGAACTAGGCGACACAACAGCACCTGAAGATATTGCACCACCTGAAGGTGCCGCTCCTCCAGGAACTGATACAGGCGCAGGTGTTACACCTGTAGCTGGTGCCGCTCCCGCTTGATAAATAAACTTATGATACTGAGAGAATTATTTTATTTGGATCCTGAAACGCAACGAGTCAGCAATGACTTTCGTTTTAATTCAGCACGAGACATAGAAGAATTACAGCGTAGTGACACACGTAAAACTAGATTGACATTGGGTCAAGTTAACGAATTACGCAAAGCATCCGAAGCACATATCTTAGAACAAGAAGAAGAATTGGAGTTTGTACACGAAATGTACGGAGCAACTCCAGCAGCCGCACCAGTCTAAC
>Ga0304730_1001965_pt1 | contig 15093 bp, 11 predicted proteins | sample M_130628_MF_Meta_FD_190474 | JGI IMG/M metagenome (GOLD analysis project Ga0304730, IMG submission 190474) | Freshwater microbial communities from Lake Montjoie, Canada to study carbon cycling - M_130628_MF_MetaG (v2) (version 2) | ecosystem: Environmental > Aquatic > Freshwater > Lake | place...
ATTCTGAAGCGATTGCACTTGCTCTGGTTAAATGTCCCATTCCAATACCGTTACTAGTGGCTAGAATTATGGTTGGCTTATCCATGAAATTAGTATAACTACATCAAAGTTAGGCAGACCTAATGAAGACCTCGCTGTTACTAGTAATTTTAGTTCTGCAAGTATTTGCTGTTTATTACTTAATTAGAACTGCTCGTAATCTAGGTAGTAAAGCTACTAAAAACCATAAAGTTGTGATGGATAATATAAGTCAAATTAGGGCAGCAACTAGTGAAATCTTGCTAAATCAATTATTGATTCCTAATAGTAAGGAGTTTAAGACAGTTAATTGGGAGCATGTGGTCTCATTAACTAGCCATCCAGAAAGATTTAATACCTTAAGCCAAACGCTTAATTCCTTGCTTGCACAAAGACTTATTGCAAAAAATATATATTTAAATATTGCACAAGAAGACATTAACAAGCTTCCAGATTCAGTAAAGGATTTAGCATCTAGTGGGCTTATAAAGATTAATACCTGTGAAAACTTAGGGCCAGGTAAAAAGTTAATTCCGACACTGAAACTAGAAAAAAGTCTTCCTATCATTGTCGTTGATGATGATTTGGTTTTTGATACTGATTTAACCTTAAAACTTATGATTGTGCATCATTTATCTCCAGGGACAATAATCGCATCTCGTGTACACAAAATAATTCATACCCCAGAAGGCAAAATATCTGCTTATGACAAATGGCAAAAAAACTACTCATTAAGTAATGGACCATCAATGGATCTATTTGCTACCTCAGGGGCTGGCACTCTATATAAGGCAGAATTTTTCCATAATGATGTGACTGATGAAAAAGCTTATACAGAATTAGCATTTCACACAGATGATCTTTGGTGGTTTATTCAAAGTAAACGCATTGGTACAAAGACAAAACGATTACCTGGCCAAAGTATTTTAAACTATGTAGATGGAACTCAAGAAACTGGTTTATGGAATAACGGGAACAAAGAAAGAAATGATATAAATCTAAAAACTTTAATCGAAAAATACTCGCTTTAATTTCTTTGGTGGCGGGTGAAGGATTTGAACCTTCGAAGGCAGAGCCGGGGGATTTACAGTCCCCTCCCATTGGCCGCTCGGGCAACCCGCCAAGGATTGTTAAGCGAGGCAAAGTCTAAAGCCTGAGTAGTTGTTATGCCAAAACTTCAACTATTTTCCGTAATTGTAAGCAGTAGAACATACTTATTTTCCGAAGTAAATTAATATGAATTAACGAGTAAAGTGTAGACATGGCGGATAGTAGTTTTGACATCGTTTCAAAAATTGATCAAATGGAGTTAGATAACGCCTTTAATCAATGTGACCGTGAGATCGCAACTAGGTATGACTTTAAGAATACGGGAGTAAAGGTAGAGAAAACTGGCGCCAAGGTTTTAATTGAAGCAGATACTGAGGAGCGAGTTAAAGCTGCTCTTGATGTTTTTAAGGATAAATTAGTTAAACGCAGTGTTTCACTAAAACATCTCGAATCTAGTGAGCCGCAATTAAGTGGTAAAACATACCGAATTAATTGTGAGTTTAAAGAGGGTATTACTACTGAGAATGCAAAGAAGATTGCAAAGTTTTTAAAAGAAAGTGGACCGAAGTCTCTAAAAACTCAAATACAAGGTGATGAGCTTCGAGTTTCAAGTAAAAGTAGAGATGATTTACAAACCGCAATTGCTCAGGTTAAGAACGAATCTTGGGATTTTGCTGTTCAATTTACTAATTACCGATAACTATCTCTAGAAAAGGTCAGAGTGAATCGAAATAGTTCAGGTATTGCCTATGGTGTTGGTGCGTACATAATTTGGGGATTACTCCCACTTTATTGGCGCTGGCTAGATCGGGCATCGGCGTTTGAAATTTTAGCAAATAGAGCAGTCTGGTCTTTAATAGTTTGTATTTTGTTTCTGGCATACCAAAAGCAGCTTCGTAGAACTTTGAGTTTAATTAAAAATACTAGAACTTTTTCACTACTAGCACTTACCTCCCTACTGCTATCTATGAACTGGGGAATTTATATTTGGTCAGTTTCAGTAGATCGAGTTGTTGAGGCAGCCCTTGGTTACTACATAACTCCGCTAGTTGCAGTGAGTTTTGGAGTGTTAGTTTTGAAAGAAAAACTTCGTAGGTTACAAATAATCTCGATTGTATTAGCAACCATTGGTGTATTAATCTTGACGCTAACCTATGGGCATATTCCATTAATTGCATTAGGACTTGCTTTTAGTTGGGGCTCTTATAGTTTGATCAAGAAAAGGTTAAATGCCGGGGCGCTAGAAACACTATCAATTGAAACTCTGGTTTCTTTTTTACCAAGCCTTACATTCTTAATTGTACTTATGAATAAAAAGGAAGCTGAATTTGGCCAGGACATTGGTTTTTCACTAGCACTTGCTTCTGCTGGATTATTTACAGTAGCTCCGCTACTTATGTTTAACGCTGCAACTACTAGATTGCCACTTACTATTACTGGACTACTTCAATACATAACTCCTAGTATTATGTTTCTAATTGGAATTATAGTTTTTAATGAGCCCCTATCGGTTTCAAAATTAATAGGATTTTTATTTATATGGGTAGCGTTAGGATTTTTAGGACGAGATCTGTATAAATCAGGTAGATCGGTTGACTAAAGCAAAAGTTAAATTTTTAAGTCCTTCTTTTGCAGCACCTTCAGGTAAATCAACTAATAAATCATTAGCTTCTTTAGCAACCTGGGCTAAATATGCTTGAACTTCTTTTACTGCATTATGAGTTCTAAGTTTGCTAATAACATCTGGTAGATCTTGATCACTTATTGGGCCACGTAATTTAGCAATTAAATCTTTATCTGCAGTCTCATTAGCTGCTATCACATAGAGTGTTACTAGGGTTGGGATGCCTTCTTTTAGATCTGTGCCTGGTGTTTTACCTGAAGCAGTTTCATTACTTGCTACATCAAGAAGATCATCAGCTACCTGAAATGCAACTCCTATTTTCTCCCCAAACTTTGTTAATACCTCTACCACTTCAGGTTTGGCTCCAGAAAGTAATGCACCAAATCTGGCGCTTGTGGCGATTAGTGATCCAGTTTTATCTGCTACCACCTTCATATAGTGATCAATTTGAGAAAGTCCTTCACTCTTACCTTGAGTTTCCTTTATCTGCCCAATTACTAATCGTTCAAAGGTCTTTGCCTGCAATTTAACTGCAGCTGGGCCAATATCTGCCAACATATCTGAAACTTTTGAGAATAAATAGTCTCCAGTTAAAATTGCTACCGCATTGTTCCACTTCTTATTTGCACTAATTACACCACGTCTTAATATCGCATCATCCATTACGTCGTCGTGATACAAGGTTGCAAGGTGGGTAAGTTCACAACACACAGCGGCTTTAATTATGTCGTAATTAGTTGGGTCACCAAACTGAGCAGCAATTAAGGTAAGTAAAGGTCGAAGTCTTTTGCCACCAGCTTCGACTAAATGCCTAGATGTTTCAACAACTAATGGGTAATCACCTTGAATGTGTGATCGCATTAACTCTTCAACTTTAACCATATCGGCAATGAGTGAGGCTTCAAGTTTCTTATCTAAATTCGGTATTCCTATCTGATTCATTATTTAATGAAGCTAGCGAAATTACCTGCTGTAGTAAGTAGCAGTGAAGGTGCGATACCTAAAACTATTGAAATTAATACTGAGGCAGAAATAGAAATCTTGCTCTTAACTGAAGGAATAACTACAGAGACTGAGTCGTTAGTTGGATCAGTAAAGAACATCATAATTATTACTCGGATATAGAAAAACGCTGCGATAGCACTTGCTAATACACCAACAACAACTAGTGAGATATTCCCAGATTTATAAGCTGCTGAGAAAATTGCAAATTTTCCAACAAAACCTGAAGTTAGCGGAATACCAGCAAAACTTAATAATAGGAATGAAAAAGCGGCTGCAGTAAGTGGTGATTTCTTACCCAAACCGACCCATCGATTTAAATCACTAACCTCACCAGATGAATCCCTGATTAGAGCAATAATTCCAAATGCGGCAAGTGTGGCAAATCCATAAGCAAATAAGTAAAAGAGTGATGCAGCTAAGCCATCTTTATTTAATGCTACAACTCCAGATAGCAAAAACCCTGCATGGGCAATAGATGAATATGCAAGCATACGTTTAACATCGCGTTGAGCAATTGCAACTATGGAACCAAACAACATTGTAATTATTGCTATGGCAATAATTATTGGTCGCCAGATTGTTTGTGACTCAGCAAAGCCAACATAGAAGATTCTTAAAATAGCGCCGAATGCAGCTACCTTTGTGCAGGCAGCCATAAATGCGGTTATTGGAGTTGGCGCACCTTGATAAACATCTGGTGTCCAAGAGTGAAATGGAACTGCGCTAATTTTAAATAGTAATCCGACTGAGATAAAAACTATGCCGATCAGTAAGAAAACATCATTAGCACTTCCAACCGCGGCGCTAATCCCGACAAGTGAAATGGTTCCGGAATATCCATACAAAAATGCAGCACCAAATAAGAAAAATGCAGATGCGTATGCGCCTAATAAAAAGTACTTCAGAGCTGACTCTTGCGATAGCAATCGACGCCGACGAGCTAAACCAGCTAATAAATATAGTGGTAGTGAAAATACTTCTAGTGCGACAAATAAAGTTACTAAGTCGCTAGCAACTGTAAACAACATCATTCCTGATACAGCAAATAAAAATAGTGGGAATATTTCAGTTTGCTGGCTCTTCTCCTGTAGCGCATTTAGTTCCTCAGGTGAACCAGGAAGTGCTGAAGCTTGAGCGACAAAATTATCTTGATCAGCAATTAATAAAACAGCAACTAGTGACAATAATATAATTGTGGCTTGTAAGAAAATTCCTGCTTTATCAATGGTCACAGAGCCAACTGCTGCAGTAGTAGATGATAAATCTTTAATTCGCCATAATTGTTGCAGTGAAAGTACAAGTACACCAATACTTAGCGTTACTTGGATAGCTGTACGGCGAGCTTTACCAACAAATGCTTCAACTAAAACTCCAATTACCGCACCTGCTAACACAATAAGTATTGGTGCTAGTAACGAGTAACCCAAAGATGGTGCGGTTAACATCACTTACCTACCTTTGCAACTGGATCACTAAAACCGGCATTTATTACAACTTGTTCAGATGTTGGATTAATTAGATCTAAAACGGGTTTTGGATAGAAACCCATTAGGACAATTACTAATATAACTGGAGCGATAGCTATTTTTTCACGCAGATTTAAATCGGTTAAATTTTCGTTGCCCGGCGTAGTTGGACCATGTAATATTTTTTGAACTGGAATTAAAATATATAAAGCAGCTAAAATTATTCCTAGTGTTCCAATAATTGCTGCAACTGGATAACGTGTATACGTACCAACTAATACTAGAAACTCACTTACGAAGCTCGATAATCCAGGTAAAGCCAAGCTAGACATTCCAGCAATAAAGAAAGTCCAAGCCATTACCGGCGTAACTCTTTGCAGTCCGCCAAAATCAGAAATAGTTGATGATCCTCTTCGCATCATCATCCAACCAGCAATTAAGAAGAGCGCGGCGGTAGAAAACCCATGATTTACCATGTACAAGTTTGCACCAGACATACCTTGTGATGTCATAGCAAAGATACCCATAGTTATAAAACCAAAGTGTGAGATTGATGTGAAGGCAATAAGACCTTTAATATCTTTTTGACCAATTGCCATAAAGGCTCCATAAATAATAGAAATTACAGCTAAGGTAATAATTAATGGAGTGAATGTTTTACTAGCATCTGGGAATAATTGGATACAAAAACGTATCATTCCGTAAGTACCAACTTTATCTAGTACACCAAGTAGAAGTACTGATGTGCCAGGAGTCGCTGCTTTGGCAGCATCTGGCAGCCAAGTATGAAATGGCCATAGTGGTGCTTTAATTGCAAATGCAATAAAAAAGCCAAGAAATAAAAAGTTTTCGGTTTGATTATCAATTTCAAGAGTCGCAAGTTGTGCTAAATCAAAAGTAGCACCGATTTGATTCCCAGATATAACATAAATACCAATAATTGAGGCAAGCATTAGCAAACCACCGAATAAGCTATAAAGTAAAAACTTAACTGCAGCAGCTGATTTATTTCCACTTCCATATCCACCGATTAGGAAATAAATTGGAATCAGCATTGCTTCAAAAAATACGTAGAAAAGAAATAGGTCAGTTGCAGCAAATACGCCAATCATCATTGTTTCTAGTATTAAAATTAGAACATAGAAAACTTTTGCGCTCCATCGCCCGCTGTCAGATTCATGCCAAGTAGCAAGTACAACAATTGGTACTAAAATCGTAGAGAGCAGTATTAATACAAGTGAAATACCATCAATACCTACTGAGTAATTAATATTAAAGGTAGGAATCCAAGCATTACTCTGCACATACTGAAGTGACGTATCTGACTTATCAAAGCCGATTGCTAGCAAAATAGAAATTATTGCGATAACTGTTGTTCCACCGAAAGCGACTTTTTTAATCAATCCAATATTCTGACCTGGTATTGCAACGATTAAAATTGAAATAACTAATGGCAATAATCCAATAATTGTTAATAGACTCACGCAGTCACCGCCCAAATAACAGTTAGAAGTGCTAATGCGCCGATTACAGTCATTAGCGCATAACTTCTGACATAGCCATTTTGTAAAGTACGAAGTTTGCTACCAGCAGTTATTGAAATACTGCCGACTGCTCTAACTAATCCATCAATAATTAAGTAGTCAAGGTTTAATAGATTATTAACTAATGATTGTCCTGGACGCATAAATACAACTTCATTTAAATCATCTTGAAATAGATCACGCCTTGCAGCTTTTGTTAGCAATGAAACCTTCACTGGAGCAATTGCTAATTGATCACCACGATACTTAATAACTGCAATTGACACTCCAATAATTACCACTAATAGTGTCATTGCTGAAACCACGATTGGGGGTAAGAATTCCTCTGCATGATGTTCTTTAAGAGGGTTTACAACTGGTTCAAGCCAATGAACTAATCCTTCACCTTTAGACAAAATAAAACCAGACGCAATTGATCCAACAGATAGCAATCCAATTGGAATTAACATTAATGCTGGACTCTCGTGTGGCTCATCTTTATGGCCCCATCTTTCATTCCCAAAGAAAGTTAAAATTACAACTCGAGTCATATAAAAGGCAGTAATCATTGCGCCAAGTAAGGTGGCTAAACCTAATGTGATTCCTTTAATGCCCCCGGCATTAAATGCAGTTTCAATAATTTTATCTTTTGAATAAAAACCAGCAAATGGTGGTACGCCAATAATTGCTAAGTAACCAAGCCCAAAGGTAAGAGCAGTAATTGGCATAAACTTTCCAACTCCACCAAATTTTCTCATGTTTACTTCATCTTTCATGCCATGCATTACAGAACCGGCGCCAAGAAACATACTTGCCTTAAAGAAACCATGAGTTAGTAAGTGCATGATTGCAAAGGCATAACCGATTGGACCAAGTCCGGTTGCTAAAATCATGTAGCCAATTTGAGACATAGTTGATGCTGCAAGTGCTTTTTTAATATCATCTTTAGCAGTTCCAATAATTGCACCAAATAGCAAAGTAACGCCGCCAATAATTAAGACCATCATTTGCGCAATTGGAGCCTCATCAAAGATGAAGTTTGAGCGAGTAATTAAATAGACGCCAGCGGTAACCATTGTTGCAGCATGAATTAAGGCAGAGACTGGTGTTGGACCAGCCATAGCATCACCTAACCAAGACTGAAGTGGGAACTGAGCTGATTTTCCACAAGCTGCGAGTAATAACATTAAACCGATCGCAGTTAGTTGAGTTGAAGAGGCATTCTCTGTTTGATCTTTAATCCCAGCAAATGAAACATCGCCAAAGGTTGCAAATGCAATCATGATGGCAAGTGATAGACCAACATCACCAACTCGATTAGCTATGAATGCTTTCTTTGCTGCAGTGGCATAGGTTGGTTTTTGATTCCAGAATCCGATTAGAAGATAGGAAGCAAGACCAACGCCTTCCCAACCAACATATAGGTTTAAATATGAATCACCTAGTACTAATAACAACATCGCTGCAATAAAAAAGTTTAAATATGCAAAAAATCTACGGCGATCTAGATCATGAGACATATAGGCAATTGAGTAGATATGAATCAATGTACCAACACCAGTTATTAATAGCACAAAACAAATAGATAATTGATCTAGAAGTAATGAGGCATCTACATTAAATGAACCTACTGAGATCCAAGTAAATAATTTCTGAGTTACGGCGCGTGATTCTTCTGCTCTTCCTTGCATTGCAAAAAACTCAACAGCGCCAACCGTAAATGTGCAGGCTGAGACAATAGTAGCCATGACATGTCCCCAGGAATTTGATCTTTTACCAGCTAAAAGCAAAATAGCAGAGCTAAATAATGGGAGCGCAATTAACCAAACTAAATTAGCTGAAGTTAACATTTTATAGTTTCAACAAACTTGCATCATCGACTGAGGCAGAACGACGAGATCTATAAATCGTTACGATAATTGCAAGTCCAACTACAACCTCACAAGCAGCAACAACCATTGTAAAGAATGCGACCACTTGTCCATCTAAATTTCCGTTGATTCGGGCAAAAGTAACAAAGGCTAAATTTGCTGCATTTAGCATTAATTCAATACACATGAAAACAACAATTGCATTACGTCTTACTACAACACCAATAGCACCTATCGTAAACAAAATTGCAGAAAGATAAAGGTAGTTAGCGATTGCCATCACTTCTCCTCTTCTTCGGCTTGAAGTTGGAATTTAGAACTTTCGATAATGTCACCTCTGGCTTGGAGCACTGCAGAGATTGAAGTTGGTGCAGCTTTTCCATTAGGCAATAAAGCAGGTACATCTACTGCGTTATGAAGTGCATAAACACCTGGGCCAGGAAGGCCTGCGGCATCTTTAAGTTCGCCTTTTCTAAAGCGAGCAATAGATAAATCTCGTTGAGCAAATTTAGATCGAGATTTTTGGCTGTGAGCTAAAACCATTGCACCCAACGCTGCAGTAATTAATAGTGCTGAAACAACTTCAAAAGCAAAGACGTATTTCGTAAATAACAATTCAGCAATTCCATTTGCATTACCCACAGAATTTGCATCGATAAAAACAGCTGTGGGTCTACCAAGTGTTGCACGAGATATCAAAGATATAAGTAGGCCTCCAAAACCAATTGCTGCAGTAATTGCGATAGGACGTAGTCCTTTTATATTTTCATCAAGTGAGTCAGATGTATCAACACCAACTAACATTAAAATAAATAGGAAGAGCATCATTACGGCTCCGGTATAAACCACGATCTGAACAATTCCTAAAAACAGTGCATCTTGGGCAATATAAAAAATAGCTAAGGAAATCATTACCCAAGCAAGAAGTAGTGCAGAGTGAACTGCTTTTTTAACTAGCAGCATTCCAATTGAAGCTAAAATAGAAATTGGTGCTAAAAAATAAAACAAAACCGATTCAGGACCAGCTGTTGCCCCAATATCGAGGGCTAAATTAATCATTTTTAGCGATGCCTTGTGATGGATGTGAACCGGTAACTTCACCGCGATAATAATTACCATCATCCGTATTTGGATACATTGGATGTGGTGGTGGAACCATTCCCGCTCTTAGTGGACCTAATAGATCATCTTTTTCAAAAATCAGTTTTGCGCGAGTATCATCAGCTAATTCATATTCATTTGTCATAGTAAGTGCTCGTGTTGGACATGCCTCTATGCAAAGTCCACAAAAAATACAACGTAAGTAATTAATTTGATAAACCTTGCCATATCGCTCACCTGGTGAAAATTGCTCACCTTCTTTGTTATCAGCACCTTCAACATAAATAGCATCGGCAGGACATGCCCAAGCACATAACTCGCAGCCGATACATTTCTCAAGTCCATCAGGGTGACGATTTAACTGGTGGCGCCCATGAAATCTCTCTGCTGTCGGTTCTTTAACCTCTGGGTATTGAACAGTATTAACTTTTTTAAACATGGTTTTAAATGTGACCCAAAAGCCAAGAAGTTGCTTACCTAGGCTTGATCTTTCATGGTTTGTAATAGGTGCCTTAGCTGCATCAGATTTGGCTAAGCCAAACTCATCAGATCTGGGCATTAATTCATCAGCCATTTAACTGCTCCGCTCTTGAGTTTGGGATTTCTGGTACCGGAAAATCTGGTTCAGTATTATTTGTAATTTTTGATGCGATATCTGTTTTAACTTTTGCTCTGTCCATAAGTGAGGTAATACCAATGTATATAAATGTTACGGAAAAAATAAAAGCAACTAATAAAAAGGTGGAACTCTGACGCTGAGACATAACTCGCAGTGTTGAAACAATCATGATCCAAGCAAGTGAAAATGGAATTAATACTTTCCAACCAAACTTCATAAATTGGTCATACCGCAGGCGTGGCAGAGTTCCACGCAGCCATACAAATACAAAGAAGAAAGCTAATACCTTTACAAAGAACCAAACTAATGTAAACCAACCACCTAGCCATTGTTCTGTAAAACCAAGCCCAGGAAGGGCTCGATAACCACCTAGGAATAATGTTGTTGCTAAAGCAGATACTGCAATTATATTTACATATTCTGACAAGAAAAATAGTGCGAATTTAAGTGATGAATACTCAGTATGGAATCCTCCAACTAATTCACCTTCTGCCTCTGCTAAATCAAATGGTGCACGGTTAGTTTCACCAACCATAGAGATTGCATAAATAATAAATGATGGGAAAAGAACTACGGCATACCACCATCGGTCTTGTGCTGCCACAATTTCAGAAGTGGACATTGATCCTGAATAAATAAATACTGCAACTAAAGAAAGTCCCATAGCAACTTCATAAGAAATAACTTGAGCAGAAGAGCGAAGTCCACCTAATAATGGATAGGTGGAGCCTGAAGACCATCCAGCTAAAACAATTCCATACACACCAACGGATGCAATTGCTAAGACATAAAGCACACCAACAGATAAGTCTGTAAGTTGCATCGCTGTTTTATATCCAAAGAAATTAACTTCACCAGTTAATGGAATTACTGCGAAAGCCATAAAACAAGTGGTGGTACTAATAATGGGTGCTAATACAAAAACAATTCGATCAGCTGCTTTTGGAATTAAATCCTCTTTTAAAGCTAGCTTTACGCCATCTACTAAAGCTTGGAGCAGTCCAAATTTACCAACTCGGTTGGGCCCACTTCGTTGTTGCATACGCGCAACAATCCGCCGCTCTCCCCAAACTGACATAATTGTTAAAAATACGCATGCAGCAAAAATTATTACTCCTTTAAGAGCAATAATCCAACCTGGATCTTGGCTGATTAATTCTGCATTAGTCATGCTTTGGCCACCTTAACAATTGAATTGCTAACAACGCCTAAATTTCTAATTAGCTGACTGCTTGCTGAATTACGAGGTAACCAAACACTAGCTTCTTCAATATCAGCGATTTGGCAAGGCAATGTAATTGCACCATACTCATTTGAAACTCTAACTAGTTCACTTTCTTTAACTCCAAGTTTTTTTGCTCTATCTGCGCTTATTACTACAACTGATTTACGAGCAGTCCCGGCAAGATTATCCTCGCCATCTTGCAGAGAACCTTTATCTAGCAGATTTCGCCAAGAGGTAAGTATGGCTTCATCACTTGATACATTCTTATTAGCTACAGGGGCAACTGACTTGAAAGTATTTTTCGCGCCATCCCAATTGCCAATTGAGTCAAACTCAACTCGTGCTGCCTTAACTGTTGGTAGGTTAATTGGCTTACCAATCTCATCAGCTAGCATGGACAAAATTCTTACATCACTTCTATTTAATGATTGAGCAACTGCTGCTTCAAATTTACGGACATTGCCTTGCCAATCCATAAATGACCCACTTTTTTCAACTACAGCAGCAACTGGCAACACAACATTTGCAATATCCGTAATGTCACTGTGTCGAATTTCTAATGAAACTATAAACTTCTTAGACAACTTTATCTTTGCATCGGGAGAAATATCCATCGGGTCAACTGCGCCAACTAGTACTGCCTGCAGGTCAGAGTTAATAATCTCTAAAGTGTTCATTCCAGAATCTGTTGGTAGTGAAGAAGATGACCAAACAGTTGCGATATCAACTCTGGCTGCTGAGTCAGAAACTAATCTATTGCCAGGTAATAAATTACCTGCAGCGCCCGCTGCAATCGCGCCACGTTCTCCAGCTCTTCTTGGTACCCAACCAAGCTTTGCACCAGATTGATTTATTAACTGTAAAACTGCAGATAGCGCTCCGGGTGTTTCTGATAATCGCTCACCTACTAGAACTACAGTCTTTTTTGTTAAGCCAGTAAGTGAAGAAATTGCTGAAATTTCATTACCGGCAGCACATTTAATTAGATTTGCTTTTAACTTCTCACTACCCCTGCTTTTAAATGGTGCAATAGTTGTAACTTTTATAGATCTCTTATGGGTTTGTTTGTAAATACGAAGAAAAATAATTGGTGATTCATCTTCTGGTTCAAAATTAATTAGTACAACATGATCTGCTTTATCAATATCTTTATAGGTAGCAGTTAATGGTGCACTGGCTAAGAAATCTAGCTCTTCATTACTGTGAACACGTGATCTAAAATCAATGTTATTCGTACCCAGCGCAACGCGCGCAAACTTGCTATAACCATAAGCATCTTCAATTGTCGCTCGGCCACCAACTAAAACTCCTGCTTTAGCATCTCTTAAACCTGCTGCAGCTGCTGCTAAAGCTTCAGGCCATGACACTTCTTGTAGTTGCCCACTTGAATCTCTAATCATTGGAGCAGTTAATCTGTTCTTTGCTACTTCATACTTAAATGCCCATCTACCTTTATCGCAATTCCACTCTTCATTAACGTCAGCATCATCACCAGCTAATCTTCTTAATGTTTTACCACGCCTAACGTCAGTGCGCATGTCACATCCTGAAGCGCAGTGTTCACAAGCAGAATTAGTTGAAACTAAATCAAATGGCCGGGCACGGAATCGATATGAAGTGCCAGTGAGTGCACCAACTGGGCAAATCTGCACAGTATTACCTGAGTAATAAGAATCAAATGGCTCATCTTCATATATACCAACTTGTTGTAGAGCGCCTCGCTCATTTAATGTAATAAATGGATCACCGGCGATCTGTTCAGAAAATCTTGTGCATCGGGCGCAAAGTACACACCTCTCTCTATCTAGTAATACTTGAGATGAAATAGCAACTGGTTTTTCGAATGTGCGCTTTATTCCTTCAAATCTAGATTCGCTTCTGCCGGTAGACATAGCTTGATTTTGAAGTGGACATTCACCACCCTTATCGCAAACTGGACAATCAAGTGGGTGATTAATTAATAACAACTCCATAACACCTTTTTGTGCTTTGTCTGCAACAGCTGAGGTTAATTGAGTTTTAACAATCATTCCGTTTTCAACTGGAATCGTGCAAGAGGCTTGTGGTTTAGGGAATGCTCTGCCATTTATTTCAATATCTACCAAACATTGTCGGCAAGCACCGGCTGGTTCAAGTAATGGATGATCACAAAATCTTGGGATTTGTATTCCTAATTTTTCTGCAGCACGGATTACCAGAGTTCCTTTTGGAACAGTTATTTCAAATCCATCGATAACGCAGGTAATCATTTCAACTGCTACCTCTTGATCTGTACTTAGCTCTTGAATACTCATTTGGTACCTATTGGTGTAAATAATGTTGCAGCCATTGGATCAAATGGGCACTGCCCAGCTGCTAAGTGATCTAAATATTCTTGGCGGAAATACTTAAGTGAGGAAATAATTGGACTAGCTGCGCCATCAGCGAGCGCACAAAATGAGCGCCCCATGATGTTGTCGCAAAGATCTAGCAACTTATCTAGGTCTGCTTCACTTCCTTTACCTGCCTCTAAATCCTTTAGTACTTGTACTAACCACCAGGTTCCTTCACGGCACGGTGTGCACTTTCCGCAAGATTCATGTTTATAAAACTCAGTCCAGCGTAATACTGCTCTAACAATGCAAGTTGTTTCATCAAATATTTGTAGTGCTTTTGTACCTAACATTGAGCCAGCAGCTGCTACACCTTCATAATCAAGTGGAACATCTAGATGAGCATCAGTAAAGATTGGTGTAGATGACCCACCTGGTGTCCAAAACTTTAACTTGTGCCCATTTCTAACTCCACCGGCTATATCAAGTAATTGGCGCAAAGTAATTCCAAGTGGTGCTTCGAACTGACCAGGATTATTAACATGCCCGGATAATGAATAAAGCGTAAACCCTTTACTTTTTTCAGTTCCCATTGCGGTAAACCAAGCGAGTCCGTTATTAATAATTGCTGGTACTGAAGCCACAGATTCAACATTATTAACAACTGTTGGCTTTGCATACAAGCCTGCGATTGCTGGAAATGGCGGGCGAAGTCTTGGTTGTCCTCTAAAGCCCTCTAGAGAATCAAGTAGCGCAGTTTCTTCACCACAAATATAAGCACCAGCTCCAACATGTAATACCAATTCTAAATCAAATCCTTTTCCTAATATATTTTTACCAAGTAGTCCGCCGGCATAGGCATCTTCAATTGCTTGCTGAACCCTTCGCACCACGTGAGCTACTTCCCCACGAATATAAATGAATGCATAATTTGCTCTAATTGCATATGAACCAATAATTATTCCTTCAATTAATACATGTGGATTAGCCATCATTAGTGGTGTGTCTTTGCAGGTGCCTGGTTCTGATTCATCTGCGTTAACAACAAAATAATGTTCTTTATTATCTCCTTGTGGAATAAAGCCCCACTTGTTACCAGTTGGAAAACCTGCGCCGCCCCTGCCGCGTAATCCTGAATCTTTAATTAATTGAATTACTTCATCCGCTGGCATTTCCAATGCTTTAGCAATTGCGGTGTAACCACCATTGCGCTTATATCCTGTGATCGTAAATGAATCTGCTTCATCCCAATTAGCTGAAAGAACTGGAGTTAATTTAC
>Ga0304730_1001966_pt1 | contig 15086 bp, 15 predicted proteins | sample M_130628_MF_Meta_FD_190474 | JGI IMG/M metagenome (GOLD analysis project Ga0304730, IMG submission 190474) | Freshwater microbial communities from Lake Montjoie, Canada to study carbon cycling - M_130628_MF_MetaG (v2) (version 2) | ecosystem: Environmental > Aquatic > Freshwater > Lake | place...
AACGGGTGCCCAAAAGACCAGGATCCGGGCCTTTTGGGCCCTAAAACCTCCAAACCAAGAGTTTTCATTTTCTTGTAAGATGTCCAACATCGAAAATAAAAACACTTGGATTCTGGAAGGCAGTGCTCACCAGTCTCTAGGTTAAGCCTAATTCGGAGACTTGCATGCCTAAGTTACCCCTCAGCCGGTTCACAGTGCTGGATTTGACGCGCGTCCGTTCTGGGCCAGCCGCAGTCAGACAATTTGCAGATTGGGGCGCAAACGTGATCAAAATTGAAGAGCCAGGTGATCAACCAGATGATCGCCCCGGTGGCTCGTCACAATTTGCTGATTATCAAAATACACATCGCAACAAACGCAGCGTGACGCTGAACTTAAAGCACCCCAAGGGTAAAGCGCTGTTCTTGAAAATGGTTGAACAGGCCGATGTGGTGATTGAAAACTATCGCCCGAATGTGAAGTTCAAGCTCGGCATCGATTATGAATCGCTGCGCAAGGTGAACAAGCGCATTATCTTGGCCAGCGTGTCGGGCTTTGGGCAAGATGGCCCTTATGTCGACCGACCCGGCTTGGATCAAATTGCACAGGGTTTAGGCGGGATCATGTCGGTGACGGGTGAGCCCGGCCGCGGCCCGATGCGTGCGGGTATACCGGTGGCAGACTTAAGCTCTGGCTTGTTCTGTGCGATTGGTACGTTGGTGGCGTTGCTTGAACGAGAAGAGTCGGGCGAGGGCCAGTGGGTGCAGTCATCGCTACTGCAGTCGCAAGTGTGGATGATGGATTTTCAGATTATGCGCTGGTTGATGAACAAAGAAATCCCGGGGCAGACGGGTAACGATCATCCAACCACGGCGGCCACGGGTGTATACCCGACGGCAGACGGTTATATCAACTTGGCAGCGATGGGCACTGAGATGTTTATCAAGCTAGTGACGGCAATTGGTTTGCCAGAACTTGCTGAAGACCCGCGCTTCAAACTGCTCAAGACGCGCGGTCAAAACCGACCTGCACTCAATGCAGCGATCGCGGCACGCACGAAACAAGAACCGACTGCAGACTGGATTGAGCTGTTGAACAAAGCAGGCGTGCCCTGTGGCTCGATCAAGAACGTGAAAGAAACCATGGAAGACCCGCAAGTTGTGCACTTGGGGATGGCCAAAACGTTACAGCACCCAAGCTTGGGCGAAATCAGTGTGGTCAATCACCCCGTGATCATGAGCCGTTCAAAACGTGAGGTGTTTACGGCTGCGCCCGATCGCGGTGAACACAACAAAGAGGTCTATGCAGAATTTGGCATCGGTGCCCAAGAGGTTGATGCGCTGCTGAAAGACGGTGCAATCTAAGAGTGAGTCTTTTGATGGAGAGTCATTGTGAGTAAACCCTCTGTAACTGCAACGGTTTATGCCGCGCGCAGACAAGCGTTTGTTGGGCGTGGCGCAGCAGCCACCAAACCATTAATTTCAAGCGGCCCGCCCAAGGCGATGACCGCCTTTGACAATCTAGGGCGCCCTGAAAATTTACCCGATGAAATCGCGCAGCAATTGCGAACGCGCATTTTGAATGAAAGCCTGGCGCCCGGTCAGCGTTTGCCCACCGAGCAAGAGCTTGGCGCGCAGTTTGGGGTGAGCCGCAATGTCGTGCGTGAGGCGATTGCGCGATTGAAGTTGACTGGGTTGGTTGAAACCCGTCACGGCGTGGGCACGTTTGTCTGTGCTGATTTAGCCATGCGACCGTTTGAGGTGTCGCACGACGATTTGATGGATTTGGCGCAATTGATTCATGTGCATCAACTGCGTGTTGAAATTGAATCGGGTGCAGCAGCGCTAGCCGCCACACATCGCACCAAGGCGCAACTTGAAACCTTGCAACAAACCTTAAAACGCGTAGAGCTTGCCTCGGCCGATTGGCAGGTGGCCGCTCACACGGCGGTCGATTTTCACTTGGCGGTTGCGCATGCGGCCAATAATCCTTACTTTGTGCGAATCATGGGACACTTAAGCCACGTGATTCACAATGCTGTACGTACATTTCGTTTTAGAAATACCGGCACACCGCGGATTGATGAAATCGGTAACGAGCATGTGCTCATCGTCGATGCCATCGCCCGTCAGGATTCGGCCGCAGCACGTCACGCCATGAGAACCCATTTAGATAACGCCATGGCACGTTATCGCAAATTACTAGGAGACCTTTGACATGAGCATCACTCGACTATTGCAGGGCGAAATTACCGATAGCTTGATCGTTGAAAAAAGAGGCGCAGCAGGCTGGATTACGTTTAACGACCCAGGTCGTCACAACGCCATGTCGTATGACATGTGGGTGGCAGTGCCTAAAGCGATCAAATTATTTGAAGCTGACGACGAGATTCGCGCCATTGTGTTGACAGGCGCGGGCGGTAAGGCGTTTGTGAGCGGCGCCAATATTTCTCAGTTTGAAAAATTACGTACGGGTGCAGATGCCGTGGCTGAGTATGAGCGCGTGGGCGAAGAAGCTCAGGGCGCCTTGTACAACACCTTTAAACCAGTGATTGCGCGTATCGATGGCTATTGCATCGGTGGCGGTTTGAATATTTCGTTGTGCTGCGATATTCGTATCGCGTCTGACGCCAGCTCGTTTGCGATCCCAGCTGGCCGTTTAGGCTTGGGCTATCGCTTAACTGCAATCCGTAATCTGGTGTCAACCGTTGGTGCACCGCAGGCCTTGGACATCATGCTGTCGGCTTCACGCTTTACTGCGCAAGAGGCTTTGATCAAAGGGTTGGTGCAATACGTTGTGCCAGCCGATCAATTAGATTCAACGGTCGATGCGTATTTGGCGAAGGTGACTGCCAATGCTCCAATCACGTTAAGAGCTGCTAAGAAAGCGGTGCGCGAGTTTCAACGTGTCGCTCCGCATATTGATGCTGAAGGTATTCAGAAAATGGTGCTGACTTGCTTTGCCAGCGAAGACTATCAAGAAGGCAAACGTGCTTTTGCTGAAAAACGTTCGCCAGTTTTTAAAGGAAAATAAGTCATGAGGACAGTGGTGTCGACGCGCCTCTTCGCGCGTCCTTGGTTTGCACTTGGGTCTGTTTTGTTTGCTGCGCTATGCGCGAACTCTCTGGCCCAAGCGCAGACGTATCCGACGCAGCCCATTCGTATGGTGATTGGGTATGCCGCAGGAGGCACCACTGATATCATTGCAAGGTCGCTGGCTGAGCAGCTATCCAAAACGCTTGGTCAGACGGTGATCGTTGAAAATAAAGCGGGCGCAGCAGGTAACCTCGCTGCGGCCTACGTTGCGCAGGCCAAGCCTGATGGCTACGTGCTGTTCATGGCAACCCTAGCCAGCCATGGGATCAATCCCGCCTTGTACAAAACCGGCTTGGGCTACGATCCGGTGAAGAGTTTCGAGCCGATTTCGATGGTGGCTGCCATCCCGATGTTACTGGTGGTGAATCCAAAGTTACCGATTCGCTCGGTACCAGAGTTGGTAGCCTACGCTAAAAAAAATCCGGGTCAGCTCAATTACGCCTCAAGCGGCAATGGTTCGCCGGTGCATCTGGCCGGGGCCATCTTTGCCGACGCGACCAAGATCGACGTTGTGCATATTCCGTATCGAGGCGGTGCGATTGCCAACACCTCAGTCATGAGTGGAGACACGCAATACACCTTTGCCAGCATGCCCGCTGCAATGCCGCAGGTGCAGGCGGGTAAGTTGCGGGCGTTGGCCGTCACGACCAAAGTACGTTCGCCCCAGTTGCCTGATATCCCTTCTGTTGAAGAGGCTGGCAGCCTGCCCGGGTATGACATCAATACCTGGGATGCATTGCTGGCACCCAAGGGGACCCCGCCTGCGGTCATTGAAAAATTAAATGCAGCGATCAGGCAGGCTTTGCAGTCGCCTGCGTTGGCCAAGCGCTTTGAGGGTGAGGGTGCTATCCCAGATACCAGTACGCCACAAGAGTTAGCCACGTATATTGATGCCGAGTTACTCAAGTGGGCCGCGGTGGTTGCGCGCACGCCGATCAAGGTTGATTGATGATCGTTGAGCTGTGGCATCAGTTGTTTCCGTCGGTTACGGTGTTTCTTTGGCTGAGCTTGGCGGTGTTAATCGCAGGCACGGTACGTTCGTTTACGGGCTTTGGTGGCGGGCTAGTCTTGGCACCGCTCTTTAGTTTGTTCATGGCCCCAGCCGATATGGTGGTGGTGGTGTTATTGCTGAATTTTGCGATTTCAGTGCAGACGTTGCCACAAACGTGGAGCACCACAAACTGGAAAATGGTGTGGTCTGTGTCGATACCCGCGTTACTCGGTATACCGCTTGGAGTGTGGTTAATTGAGTGGTTAGATCCGGTGGTGACGCGACGTTTTATTGGTGTGATCGTGGCAGGCCTGGCTGCCATCATGCTAATTGGCTGGCAGTACAACGGTGTGCGTGGCCGACTGCAAGATTGGTTTGTGGGCTTGACGAGCGGTGCACTGACGGCGATGGCCGGTGTGGGTGGCCCACCCCTAGTGCTGTATTTTTTGTCTGATAAGACGATTACCCCCGTGGTGCTGCGGTCGTTTTTTATGATGTTTTTTGCCTTTATTCAGCTCAGTACGATGGTGGTCTTTCTGTACAAAGATCTGATCAATACTAAGCAAATGCTGTACTCAGCGTCGTTCATGCCAGTGTATTTTTTGTCGGCTGTGCTTGGAAGCTACCTGTTTAGTCGAGCGCTGCATCGCGCGGCGTTGATCAAGCGCTTATCGTTATGGTTTTTGTTAGTGGTGGGGTCGTTTACGATTGTGATCTGACGGGGCTTAGCTTGTGATAACGTGCGTTGAATCTGACCAACGGAGAAAATTTGAAGCACTCAATTTTGTTGTTTGGGGCGAATGGTCAGGTTGGTCATGCGCTGCAGAGCTCACTCGCTCGTTTGGGTGAAGTGACGGCTTGCTCGCGTGAGCAAATAGATTTTAGCCAGTCGCCCGAGGCAATCGCGGCAACCCTGAAGGTGTTAACACAGAGATGTCAGCCAACAATTGTGGTTAACGCGACCGCCTATACGGCGGTGGATCGCGCGCAAACGGAAGCTGAACTTGCACAGCGTATCAACGCCGTAGCGCCCGGTTTGCTTGCGCAGGCTGCACAAGACTCGGGTGCCTGTGTGGTGCACTTTTCAACCGACTATGTGTTTAAGGGCGACAAGCCTGAGCCGTATGTCGAAACCGATCTCACGGATCCGCAATCGGTCTACGGCCAAAGCAAATTAGACGGAGAACGCGCGGTCGCGAACGCCTGCGCCCGTCATCTGATTTTTCGAACCTCATGGGTGGTGAGCGCTCACGGCGGCAATTTTTTAAAAACAATGCTTAAGCTTGCCCAAGAGCGAGACGTTTTAACTGTGGTGTCCGATCAAGTGGGTGCACCGACCTCAGCAAACTTGCTGGCCACGGTGACGACGCAGATCTTGCAGACACTCGTTGAGCAGCCGCACACCGATCCTCGGTGGGGTTTGTATCATCTGGTGGCCAGCGGACACACAAATTGGCATGCCTACGCTTGCTATGTCATCGCCCAGGCGCGAGCAGCTGGTTGGCCGATTAAACTTCAAGATCAAGCGATTCACCCAATTGCGACAAAAGATTATCCGGTCGCCGCGCCCCGCCCGCTGAATTCACGCCTCGATACACAGAAGCTCTGCCAGGCGTTTCAGCTGACGCTGCCAGACTGGCGTCTTGGGGTTGACGAGGTATTGCAGGCGCTAAAATCGCCGGCATGACGACCAACATTCTTATCGTGCGCACCTCGTCGCTAGGCGACTTGGTGCATATGTTGCCCGCGATCTCGGATATCGCTAAACACGTGCCGGGCGCGCAGATTGATTGGTTGGTTGAGGATTCGTTTGCGTCCATTCCGGCGTGGCATCCTGCGGTGAATCAAGTGCTTCAAGTGGCGCACCGCCGCTGGCGTCGAGCCTGGTGGTCTAGCCAAGTCAGGCGCGAGCGGCACACGTTCGAAACGGATTTGCGCAGTCGCCCTTACGATATCGTGCTAGATATGCAGGCCTTGCTCAAATCGGTGTGGTGGGTCAGGATGGCCACGGGGACTAAACATGGGCTGGATTGGCGCTCTGCGCGCGAGCCTCTTGCCACCTTGTTTTATGACGTGCGCCATCGCGTTGAGTTTTGGCAGCCGGCCGTGACCAGGCAACGCCTGTTAGCGGCCAGTGCGTTCGGGTACGCAGTGCAAGGCGAGCCTGATTTTGGCTTGCAGGCGCTTGAGTTGCAGGCGCAAGCCACGGGCAGATTGGCCGCACCTTATGCAATGATTATGCCTTCGGCCAGTCGCGACGATAAATTATGGCCAGAATCAGATTGGCAGGCGGTGTTTGACCTGCTCACCGAGCGTGGCCTACAGTTAAAACTCTTAGCGGGCAATCCAGCCGAGGCCAACCGTGCACAGGCTTTGATCCAAGGTCGTTCAAACGCAGAAGTGTTGCCGCGCGGTGCCTTAACTGAAACCGCCCAACACTTGGCCGCCGCAACCCTGATGGTTGGTTTGGATAGTGGGCTCACGCATTTATCGGCAGCCCTTGGCCGCCCGACGGTTGGGATTTATAAGGCGTCAACGCCGGTGCGAACGCCTTTGGTGGGCGCCGCCTTTACGGCGAGCTTGGGCGACCGTGGGCAACCCCCCTCCAGGCAAGCTGTAATTGCTGCAATTGAGCAAGCTCTGCGCTAGTATTACGCGATGCCATTAAAAATTTACACCTTTCTTTTAAGATTAGTCGCCCCATTGCTTTGGGCGTACATGTTTGTGCGTGCGCGTCGCTCGGGCGGGGATTGGCAAATTTTTAGTGCAGAGCGGTTTGGCTTCTATGCCCTACCCTGGGACGGTGAAGCGCCTGTTTGGGTGCACGCCGTCAGTTTGGGCGAAACGCGCGCCGCACAAACCTTGATTAAGCAGTTTCTAGCCCGTGGCGAAAGGGTGCTGCTCACGCACATGACGGTAACCGGTCGGGCTGAGGGGGCGCGCTTGTTTGCCGCCGAGATCGCGGCAGGTCAACTGCGCCAACAATGGGTGCCGTATGATTTTTCGGGTGCCACGAAAAAATTCATGCAGCACTATCGACCACGCCTTGGTCTGTTGATTGAACGAGAGGTATGGCCAAACTTGATTGAAGCCGCGCAATTAGCCGCGGTGCCAATCATTTTAGTGAGCGCGCGTTTCTCAGAAAAATCGCAAAAGCAAGTCAGGCAAATCGACAAAGTTTTGTTGACTTTGATGCGCGATGCTTACGCCGGCATTGATCTGACCTTGGCACAAACAGAAGACGATGCTAGGCGCCTGTATGAAGTTGGGGCGCTGAATATTCAGGTGGTGGGTAATCTGAAGTTTGATGTGGTCTTGCCCGTGGTTGCCGTTGATGCGGGTCGTGCCTGGCGCGAGCGGCTAAACCGCCCCGTGATTGCAATTGCCAGCACGCGTGAGGGTGAAGACGCCTGGTTTGCTCAGGCGCTTGCACGGCAAGATTCAACGGCTTTATTTTTATTGATCCCGAGGCACCCTCAGCGCTTTGATGAGGCTGCCGCATTGCTTGAGAAGGCAGGTATTGCAACCGTGCGTTGGTCGGCACTGCGTGACAACACCGAGCCAGACCAAATGCTGGCCGGCATTAAGGTGGTGTTGTGCGACACGCTAGGTGAGATGCCCTTCTTTTATGCAGCCAGTGATGTCGCCATCGTGGCGGGTAGCTTTGCGCCGGTTGGTGGGCAAAATCTGATTGAGGCCTGCGCACTAGGTACGCCCGTGATTGTTGGCCCGCACACGTACAATTTTTCTGACGCCGTCGCGCAAGCGGTTGAAATCGGTGCGGCAGCGCAAATTCAGTCACCCGAGCCGGCTGATGCTGCGCAGCGAGCCGTGTCGATGGCTGTGTACTGGCTGCAAGACCCGCAAGCCTTGAATGAAAAGGGCCGTCTAGCGCGCGAGTGGGTTGGCCAGCATACCGGAGCCACCACCCGAATCTTCCAGCAAATTACTGAACTTGAAGCTGCCCGGGCCCAAACTTTGCCGACTCAGCATTAAGTTGAATTTGAATTTTGCTGGCAGGTGATCTACCTGCCTCGCTACGTGGCTGGCCAAACCAGCCCTGCCCAAGCGCGAAGACGCCAAGATTGACTAATACCAACAGAATAAAAAAAGTTCGCATAAGTTTGGAGGATGGGTGGTCAAGGGAAGAAAATAGTTGTACCGTACATCACGCAACTTAGGATAGCAGGTTAGAGGTTGTAATTTATGAAAAATATAGTCATCTGGCTGGGTCAACCCTGAGCGCACTGGGGCACGGCTAAGATGATAAAGGCGGTAAAGGAGACAAAATGAAAAAACGCATAAAAATAATAGTCGCGTTGTGGTTCAGTGTGTTTAGCATGATCGGCTTGAACGCGAAAGCGCAGCCATATCCAAATAAGCCGATCCGGATTATCGTGCCTTTCGGACCGGGCGGCACGACGGATATCATTGCCCGATCGATGGCGAGAAAGCTGACCGAACAACTCGGAGTGAGTGTTCAGGTTGAAAATAAAACTGGCGGCAGTAGTATTGTCGGATCTCAGTTTGTGTCAAAGGCGACGCCGGATGGTTACACGTTGCTCATGGCAGGATCTCCTCACTCGATTAACCCAAGCCTTAGAAAAGACATGCCGTACGACGCGGTAAAAAGTTTTGAACCGGTCACGTTGATTGGAACCGTACCGATGGTGTTGGTGACGCACCCTTCGTTGCCTGTCAAAACCTTTCAAGAATTTGTAGCGTATGGCAAAAAAAATCCAGAGGCTTTGCGCTGCGGAATCGTTCCCGGCAGCGGTAACCACATGGCCACTGAGTCGCTCAAGTTGGCTGCTGCGGTGCCTCTAATGCCCGTACCCTATCAATCCGATGCGCCGATGGTCGTCGATTTGTTAGGAGGGCATATTAACTGCGTGGTGCTGATTTCGACCCAAGGAATTGCCTATATCCGAGAAGGGCGCTTAAACGCAATTGCGGCGACCAGTGAACAGCGTTTAGCCATTTTGCCGAATGTACCGACCTTACAAGAGCTAGGCCTCAAAGGATTTTTGGCGGGTTCTTGGAACGGCCTGTTTGCACCAGCAGGCACACCTTCTGAGGCGACTGAATTAATCGCAAAAGAAATTCAGCGTGCGCTAAAAGATCCGAAGATCATCGAACAATATGCTCAAATTGGAATCACAATTATTGGCACGGATCCGCAAGGACAAGCTAAATTTTTAGCCTCTGATATTGCTCGCTGGCGCGATGTGATCAAGGATGCGCAGATTTCACTTCAGTAGAAATCTTTGCGCAGCCGAACAATATTTCAATCCATAAACTTTGTCTTATGACTCAAATAGGAAAATAAAATGTCTTCAAATGATCAGCAGGCTGTGTCAAAAGCTCTTGAGCAAGAGGCGCTTAAACTCGATGCGCGCCGCTGCGAGGTGTTGCTCGCAGCCGATGGAGCGGGGCTTGCAGCCATCGTTGACGAGGGGCTGACCTACACTCATGCGAGTGGTCGGCGCGATACCAAAGCCACCTACGTTGATAGCGTGTCGACCGGGCGCTCAAAGTACACCAGACTAGATCGTGAAGAGGTCACTGCCCGTGCCGTCGGTAACGTCGTGTTGGTGGAAGGCAAGGTCAATATGACGGTGGTGGTCGAAGGGGTTGAGAAAAATCTTTACAACCGCTATTTGGGCGTTTGGACTGCTGTGAGTGGCAAGCTGTTGTTGACGGCTTGGGCATCGACGAAACTCAATTAACGAGCGCTGACATAAATATGCATATTGGCATTTTTGGCGCGGGTTCGGTTGGCGCATACGTTGGAGGAATGTTGGTCCGTGGCGGCCATCAGGTCACAATGATTGACCTGTGGTCCGAGCATGTGGCTCACATGAAACAGCATGGGCTTTCGCTTTCGGGGTCTCAAGGAAAATTCCATGTGCCCGTGCACGCGCTGCATTTGTCTGAAGCGCAAGCGCTACTCAATAATAAAGTTGATGTGGCGATTTTGTGTGTCAAGTCCTATGACACCGAATGGCTGACTTTATTCTTGCGCGATTACTTGTCTTCTGACGGCTATGTGTTGTCCATGCAAAATGGAATGAATGAGGAAGCCATTGCACACTTAGTTGGCTGGGGCCGCGTGGTTGGGTGTGTGCTAAATACCATTGGCGTCGAAATGACGGGGCCCGGTCAAGTGATGCGATGGATGAAGCCTGCCCCGCCGGGCTATCCGGTTTTCAGGATAGGTGAGATGCATGGTCGTGTGACACCAAGAGCCTTACAGATTGCGGAGGTCTTGAAGTCTTGTGACCATGCGGATGTCACCACAAATTTATGGGGTGAGCGTTGGTCAAAGCTCACCAACAATGCGACAGCGAGTGCGATCGGGCCATTGACTGGGATGGGTATTGTCGAGATGTTCGCACATCGCGATACGCGTCGCTTATCTATTAAGTTGGCACAAGAAGGTGTGTTGGTCGGCCACGCAATGGGCTTGCAGCTAGAGAAAATTTCATCGATTGCGCCTGATGTCTGGTTGGCGGGTAATCCGAATGTGCCAGATGGTTTTGCGCAAATCGAGAAAGAGCTAAAAAAATGGGAAGAGCGCCTTGATGTGACGGGTCAAGCCTCAACCCTGCATGACATTCGTCGGGGACGACGAACTGAAATTGATTCGATCAACGGATTGATTGCGCAGAAAGCTCATGAGTTGGGTGTTGCCGCGCCGCTTCATACGACGTTGACTGCCCGTGTGAAGCAGCTCGAAGCGGGTGAGTTGACTCAGGGGATTGAGACCATCAGAGATCTTTTTGACTGACGACAGAGCACTATTGCCGAGATCATCGATAGGCTGATCTCGGGTCGGGAATCTTTTCGGATAGAGAATCTTTTAGTTTCGGGTCGTCAACCATGTCGTGCGAGGATCAAAAAATCTCCATCGATCGATCGCGGGAAAATTTAAACGCCGGCAAACTCGCGCAAGCGATTAAACACCGCGGTATCAAACTCAAGCCCGTCTTTTAAATTGCGTGCGCGCTCTTTGAAAGAGCGTTCTGACGGTATACGAATCTCGTCAACGCCGGGTGCCCGCTTTGAGGTTTTAATGCGGGTGATCAGGGCGCTGACATCTTCTTTGTACTGCTCGGCTGAATACATCAGATCAGGTTTAAACGCGATGATCAGGTGACCGTTGTTTTTATCGGCAGTGGTACCGGCGCCGGTCAGCAAACCCATCGCGTGCATCATTAATGCCAGGCCAAAACCTTTGTGACCTGCGAACGGTAGCAAGGCACCCTCGCGCGCGGCGGTTGGATCTTGGGTTGGATTGCCGTGCACATCAATGGCCACACCCTCGGGCAATTTTTCACCACGGCGTTCACGCAAAGTGAGATCGGTGTACATAATGGCCGAGGTACCCATATCAAAAATCAACGGGCCGTTTGCCGTCGGCAAGCCAATCGTCAGTGGGTTGGTGCCCAAGATTGACTCAATGCCGCCTAGTGGCGCGACATAGCTTTGTGAACTGACGGTATGAATCACCACGAGGTCGTGATTGACGAGTTTCTCAACGTAGTGCGCTCCGCGCCCGCTCATCCAGCTGTTTTGTACCCCACCGATTGCAAACCCACTGACCAACGCTTTAGCGAGAACCGCTTCGCCTAAGCGTTGAATGGCCAGCATCCCGATATTATTGCCACCTTCAAACACAATCGATACTGGTGTTTCTTTGATGACTTTCATGGGGGTTCGGGGGCGCAGATTACGCTTGCTCTCGATGGCATCAAGTAGCTTGGGCAGACCCGAGTACTCATAGCCACACAGCGCCGCATCAATGATGTGTTCGGCGATGACGGCAGAATCTTCGGCTGAGTAATCCATTTTGCGAACCACCGCTTCGGCGAGTTCACGGGCTTGGCTGACGGTGAGGCGTGTACGTTCTTGTGGCTGTTGTTGTGACATGGCTCGATTCACTCGGTTGAAAATGACAGGTTAAACCATGCGCGCGAGTCCATCGAGCACAGGGTTGGCGATAAATTCTATTTTTAAGCCAGCGTGCATGCGGCGTACTTCGGCTTCGACCTCGGGCCAGCCTCCACCACTTACACAAAGTATCGGGGCGACCCCAAAATATTTTTGAGCGATGTCGCATTGGCGCCATACAGCGCCGGCCTGAGCCGCTACGACGCCGGTGGCGATCGCTTGAAGCGTATGGGTTGGATATTCGGTTGTCGCACCGCTGGCCAGCGGTAAATTGGCGGTGCCTTGCGCTAAAGACTGACGCATCAGAGCGGGGCCCGGCAAAATGAGACCACCCTTAAACACTTTGTCTGGGCTGAGTGTGTCGATGGTTGTGGCAGTGCCGAAGGTCGCGAGTACGAGCGGTACTTGAACGTCTGGAAAATGACCCGCCAAACCCAACAGCGCGGCCCAACGATCGGCACCTAGTTGAGAGGGTTTATCGTAGGTGTTGCGCACGCCCAGGTGTTCATTCGTGGGTAAGATCCATTGAATTGGGCAACCGGCCTCTGCTAAAGCCTGTTCGATCAATTGTGCGACGACGTGCCCTGCGACATTCACGCCGCGGGCTTCACGCGGCTGAACCGGAAGCGTACTTAGCCATTTGCGTAACGCGTCGGGCAGCTGTGTGAGCGGGCTTAACGCCATCGCGTGCACGGCGGCCTCGCGCCCCATGGTGGGGTGATGCCAGCCGAGTTTGATCCGACTGTTTCCAACGTCAAGCAATACGATCATCGAGCGCCTTTGAGTGTTGCGTGAGCCCCGTGGGCGGGTTGGCGTCGAACCGAGACATCCCCTACCAAAATGGGCACCACCGCAGAATCGGTTTGTACAAGCAGTCGGCCGCTTGAATCAGTGCCCTGCGCGATCCCGGTGTGCAAGACACGTCCCTGATCCACGATGTCGACTGGCATTGAGGCTAGCAAATCGACTGATTGATACAAATCCTGAAAGGCAGCATAACCTGTTGCGGCGTAGGCGTCTAAGGCCTTTTTCCATGCTTGGGCAATCGCGACCACGATATCGCTAGGGCACAGGGCCGCAGAGTCTGACCCACCGGTGTGTGGTGCGGCAGCCAAGATCTCAGACACATCTGCAATATCGCGCGCCAAATGCATTGATAGTGCTCGCGCGCCTCGTAAATTCAAACCAATGCCAACGACCAGGCAGGGCTGGCGCGTACCTGGTCGTTGTGCTGTTTCGACCAAAATCCCCGCGAGCTTGCCCGGGCCCCATTGCAGATCATTGGGCCATTTGAGGGCAAGAGCTTGGCTGGCCTGTTGCCCAAGCAGTGGCGCAAACAGTTGTCTGAGTCCCAAACAGGTTGCTACCCCCAGGGCTGGCGAGATACCCGGTAGTTGTGCAGTCGGTATGGCAGGCGCAAAGGCGCAGGAAAACATCAAGCTGTCGCCGGCCTTGTTCTGCCACGGGCGGGCGGCACGGCCTCGGGCGGCGCCTTGCGCGTGTGCGCCTAATAACCAGGGCAGGGCGTGTGGCGAACCGTGTTTGATCCGCTGACTGAGGTCGTCATTTGAAGACCCGGTCTCTTGCTCCCACTGTACTGAACCAAAATCAGGTAACTCCAAGCGTAAACGCTCAACGAATGTCGCCGGCGTCAGGAACTCAGCGCGATGGTTTTTGTCAGTGAGGTCTGTCATAAGAGTCATCTTACCAACCTATGTGCTTAGGTAAAATTGATCGTCTAAGATGAGATTAGTCCCCTTGTGCTCCCGCAAACCCGTTATTTTTAGGATCCAAGCCTTGCCAGACCCTCTCTTAGCCAACTCTGCAGCGCCTCAGACTGTCGTGAACGACGGTGCGATTTGCAGGCTTGTGGGTGACTGGAACGTACAACAGCTTTCGGCGCGCGGCGCCGTGTTGGCGCGGCGCAAGGCCTTGGCTCAGGTGAAAAGCGTTGCATGTTGGGATCTATCTGGCATTCAAACGCTTGATGCGGTGGGTGCGCAATTGCTTTGGCAGGCCTGGGGGCAATGTATCCCCGCCGGTACGGTGCTCACTGCAAGCCAGCAAGCTTTGCTAGAAGTGTTGGCGCAGCACCCGATTGCAGAGGAGCCCGCTCCTAAAGCGACCCAGTGGTACGAGTGGATTCGCGCCCTTGGTCAGGGCTGTTACGTTGTGGCCGGTCATGGCCGCGAGTTGCTGTTGTTGCTAGGTGGTTTGGTCTTCAATCTTGGCCTGTTGCTTGCGCGTCCTTCGCGTGGCCCATGGCGAGAGATTTCTGCGCAAATCTATCGGGTGGGTGCGCAGGCGCTGGGCATTACCGCCTTGGTGGGCTTTTTAATTGGCGTGGTGTTGTCGTATCTGTCGGCGCAACAGCTCGCTGTGTTCGGGGCCGGTCAGTTCATCGTCAAGTTGCTGGGGGTTGCCACGGTGCGTGAGCTTGGCCCAGTGCTCGCCGCCATCTTAGTGGCGGGGCGTTCGGGCTCATCCATTACTGCGCAAATTGGTGTCATGCGTGTGACCCAAGAGCTTGACGCCATGCAGGTGATGGGCATCTCGCACGGTCAACGTTTGATTATGCCCCGCGTGATCGCGTTGGCCATCGCGATGCCGTTGCTGGTATTGTGGACCGATGCGATTGCCCTATTAGGCGGGATGCTCGCTGCAAAGTGGCAGCTAGGCTTATCGATCACTTGGTTCTTTGACCGCTTACCCGACGCGATTGGGCTCACCAATTACTGGATCAGTGTCATCAAAGGTGTGACCTTTGGTGCTTGGATTGCCTTGGCAGCTTGTCATTTTGGTTTGCAGATTGAACCCAACACTGAAAGTTTGGGGCGAGGCACGACGGCTTCGGTGGTGACGTCTATCACCGGCGTGATTTTGATCGACGCGTTGTACGCGATTCTTTTCAACGAGATGAATCTATGACGACGAGCGCTGCGATTGCACAACCAAGCGAGGTGTTGCTCAAGAACAATACCGCAACACCGCTGATCGATGTGCAAGATCTGACGACAGCGTTTGGCTCGCATGTTGTGCATGAACATTTGAATTTAAAAATATATCCA
>Ga0304730_1001968_pt1 | contig 15078 bp, 15 predicted proteins | sample M_130628_MF_Meta_FD_190474 | JGI IMG/M metagenome (GOLD analysis project Ga0304730, IMG submission 190474) | Freshwater microbial communities from Lake Montjoie, Canada to study carbon cycling - M_130628_MF_MetaG (v2) (version 2) | ecosystem: Environmental > Aquatic > Freshwater > Lake | place...
AATACCTTTTTCAGGATCCGTCTTCATTCGTTTACGGTTCTCAGGGGCTTCCCCATCTTCCGTCACGATGACTTGACGAGCTGTGACCGAGGCAACCTTGCCCGATCCCTCACTCAAAATCATGGCGTGAGAATCACGGGCGACTTTCGCTTCCATTCCCGTGCCGACCACGGGAGATTCCGAGATAAGAAGCGGAACGCCTTGCCGTTGCATGTTCGAACCCATCAAGGCTCGGTTCGCATCGTCATGTTCCAAAAATGGAATCAAAGCCGCCGCAACCGATACCAACTGTTTGGGCGAAACGTCCATGTAGTGAACCTTGTCGGGTTCTACTTCCAAGAATTCCCCGCGATAACGGACGGAGACTCGTGGAGAAGTGAACTTGCCATGACCGTCCACAGCTGAATTCGCTTGGGCCACGATGAAATTCTCCTCTTGGTCAGCCGTGAGAAAATCATGCTCTTCCTTCACACGACCATTCTCTACCTTGCGATAGGGAGTTTCGATGAAGCCGAATTCATTGATTTTTCCAAAGGTTGAAAGACTGGAGATCAATCCAATGTTTGGACCTTCAGGCGTCTCGATCGGACAGATCCGGCCGTAATGGGACGGATGCACGTCACGAACTTCGAAGCCTGCACGCTCCCGACTCAAACCGCCGGGTCCAAGCGCTGACAAACGTCGTTTGTGCGTCATTTCGCTCAAAGGATTAGTCTGATCCATCAACTGCGACAGCTGACTGCGACCGAAGAAATCCCGAATCATGGCGGACAGCGCCTTCGGATTGATCAGCTTCTGAGGCGTCATGCCTTCCGTGTTTACATCGAACAGGGTCATCCGCTCTTTGACGAGACGCTCTGTTCGGCTCAAACCTGTGCGACACTGGTTCGACAAGAGCTCGCCCACGGTTCGGACACGGCGACTTCCCAAATGATCAATATCATCGGTAGTCCCCTCTCCCAATCGCAGGTTGATGAGATAGCTGGTTGCAGCCACCACATCCTCACGGGTCAGAATTCGGGTCAAAAGGTCGGTCTGTAGGCCTAATTTCTGATTTAATTTGTGCCGACCCACACGACCGATGTCGTAGCGTTTCGGATCAAAAAAGAGCCGCTTCAGCAAAGCCTTAGCGTTGGTTACAGTGGGTGGATCGCCAGGGCGTAAACGCCGATAGATTTCCTTGAGAGCTCCCTCGGTGTCTTTGGTCGGATCCTTCTTCAAACACTTCAGGATCGTGTCGTCCACACGAATATCGACGACTTCAGCGCTTTTCATTCCTAAATCAAGCAACTGACGCACGACACCCTTGGTCAAAGGCTCAAAAGCACGAGCCACAACCAAATCCGCATTGGCCGTATCCCGCACCTCTTTGATGAGAACCTTTTGACTCAACTCGTTCTCCTCAAGATCTTCCGCCAGCTTGAGATTCTCGATCCGGTAAAAGAGCGAGATAATCTCCTCATCCGTGCTGTAGTCCAGGGCACGAAGAAGAGTGGTGAGCAGGAACTTCCTGCGACGTTTCCGTCGATCTAAATGAACGTAGAGGAGGTCGGAAGTATCATAAGAAACTTCCAGCCAAGAACCCCGATCCGGAATAATCCGGTAGCTGTGCAGCAACTTCCCATTCGCATGCACGCTGGACTCAAAACAGATCCCAGGAGAACGATGGAGCTGGCTCACAATCACCCGCTCTGCACCATTCACCACAAAGGTTCCCTGCTTGGTCATCAAGGGGAGTTCCCCCATGTACACCCGTTCCTCAATCGTGGAACCATCGTTATGCAAAACGAAGGTCACATAAAGAGGCGCTGCATAGGTCACGCCTTCACGGAGACACTCGATCGGTCCGTTCTTGGCCTTACCTAACTCGTAATGACTAAAGTCGAGTTTGATCTTCTCGTCGTAAGACTCGATCGGGAAGACTTCACGAAAGACGGCCTGCAAGCCTACATCACTCTTCCGTTGCTTCGGGTTGATGCCCTCTTGGAGGAAGGCACGGTAGGAGTCCAACTGAACCTCCATGAGGTTCGGCATCTCCACCGTCTCGGGCAACCGCCCGAAATTGACCCGCTCGACTTTGGTCGATTTCGACATGCTACGTACTCCTTATCCCGGTTTCCCGGGGATTGGTTATTTGATCTCTACCTTGGCACCAGCAGCTTCAAGCTTCTTCTTGATCTCAGCAGCCTCGTCCTTCGTGGCACCTTCCTTGATGGTTTTGGGTGCCCCTTCGACAAGCGCTTTCGCATCCGCAAGGCCCAATCCAGGCACCACGGTGCGAACTTCCTTAATCACGCCGATCTTGTTGCCGCCTGCATCTTTCAAAACGACTTCGAAAGTTGTTTTCTCTTCAGCAGGTGCAGCACCCGCAGCCGCTCCGCCTGCTGCAGCTACAGCGACAGGAGCCGCAGCGCTGACGCCCCACTTGTCTTCGAGTTTCTTGACGAGTTCAGACGCTTCGAGAACGGTTAGCCCGCTCAACGTCGTTACCACTTCTTCCAGATTGATTGCCATTTTATTTCTCCTTCCCCTGCCCTTTCGATGAAAGGACCGAGGTGTTAATGTTTGTCCTAGGTTAGACGATCACACCCGTGACCGAATTATCCCGGAAAGGCTCCCGGGCTAACACAAGGTTATTGCCTTTCATGTACATTGTTACGATGCAGCCGTCGGGGCCGCCTCCGCTTTGCTCTTCATCAACCGAGCCAACCGTGCACCGGGCTCCGCCAAGAGGCGTGCCAAGGTCGAGGCTGGAGCGGAAATTGCACCCAAAAGCCTTGCCCGCAGAACTTCTTCGGAAGGCAAATCGGCCAACATCACAATTTCGCTTACGCCTAAAACTTTTCCGTCCATCAATCCCGAACGCAGGCTTGGACGAGTAAATTCGGCCTTAAACGTCTTAATCACCTTCGCTGCGGCCGGAGCATCTTTTCCACCCGAAACAATCGCAGTCTGGCCCGCTAGATCTTTACCCAAACCAGCCAAGACATCCTCGCCGATCGCACGCTTGAACAAGGTATTCTTCACGACCTTCACGGCCGCTCCGACCTTGCGCAGACGCCCCCTTAACTCAGAAAATTCAGAAACCTTCATCCCCGTATAATCCAAAACAATCAAATACGGAGAGGATTTGACCCACTCCCGAATTGTATCAATGACTAACGCTTTTTCTTCTTTCATAAGTCTCCTCGTTTAATCCTCTGACCCCGCAGCTGCATCTGCCACGGCCAACGGAATTCCAGGTGAAAACGTGGCTGAGAGAACGCAATTTTTCAGATACTTACCCTTGGCTCCCGCAGGGCGTGCACGGGAAACAGATTCAATGACGGCATTCACATTCTCGCCCAACGCCTTGCCTTCAAAACTTAGTTTTCCACAGCTCACGTGAAGGTTGGAGCCCTTATCGATCTTAAATTCGACACGGCCCGCCTGACACTCCTTCACGGCTTTTGCGGTATCTTCAGTCACCGTTCCCGTTTTTGGGTTTGGCATCAAGCCTCGAGGTCCGAGCACCTTTCCTAGTTTACGGACTTCGATCATCGCATCCGGAGTCGCCACAGCCACGTCGAAGTCGGCCCAACCCTCCTGAACTTTCTTGATCAAATCTGCGAAACCCACGGCAACAGCCCCAGCCGCTTTGCCTGCCTCTGCCGCTGCCCCTTGGGCAAAAACGATGACACGGACTGTTTTGCCCGAACCATGAGGGAGACTCACGGTGCCACGAACCACTTGATCGCTTTGCTTCGGATCCACACCTAAATGAAACGAAAGATCGACGCTCGGATTTCCCTTGCTCTTACCTGCAGGCATCTTCTTTAAAATGGATACTGCGTCAGGAATGCTGTAGCGCTTTTTTGGCTCCAGCAATTTGATGGCTTCTGCGTAACGGCGACTAGGTTTCTTAGGCATGATCAATCTCCTTAGTCTGCAATCTCGAGGCCCATTTGTCGGGCCGTCCCTGCAATAGTGCGAAAAGCAGCCTCATCCGAAGCTGCATTCAGATCGTTCCTCTTAATTTTCACAATATCCATCACCTGCTTCTTCGTTACCTTGCCCACCTTCAAACGATTCGGCTCCTTCGATCCGGATGCCAAGTTAGCAGCTTTTTTAAGAAGTACGGATGCGGGCGGGCTTTTGGTGATGAACGTGAATGTCTTATCTTTATAAACGGTGATAACGACAGGAAAAATATTTCCGGCTTCCTTTGCCGTCCGCGCATTAAATTCCTTACAAAAAGCCATGATGTTCACACCCTGCTGACCCAGTGCCGGGCCTACGGGAGGAGCTGGGTTTGCCGCCCCAGCGGGGATCTGAAGTCTGATAATTCCTGTGATCTCTTTAGCCATATAAACTTAGTTCCTTTCCACCTGCCAATATTCCAACTCCACGGGAGTGGACCGTCCAAAAATAGAAACCGCCACGCGAACCCGTCCTCGCTCCGTATCCACCTCTTCCACCACACCCTCTTGGCTCTGGAAAGGACCATCCCCCACCTTGACCCGATCCCCGACAGCAAAAATAATCTTCGGGGTAATTTTCTCTTCTTTCTCGCGAATCTGACTCAACATTCCGTCCACCTCATCCTGCTTCATAGGAGTCGGCCGATCTCCGTCTGCGAAACCCAAAACGCCGGGGGTTTCCTTTACGAAGTACCAGGGGACTTCGTGCAACTTTTTCTCAGAATCGTACAACTCCATCTTCACGAAAATATATCCAGGGTAAAGTTTCCGTTCGGTTTCGACCTTCTTTCCCCTTTTGATCTCAGAAATGCGCTCGGTAGGAATAATCACTTCCTGTACCACCTCGCCCAACTCTTCGGTCTTGATCCGGCTCAACATGTGGCGTTTTACATTGGTCTCTTGACCAGAAAGAACGTGAACCGCGAACCAGCGGGCTTCAGCTGCAGGGGTTGCGATCTCGCTCATGGATTAAAACCTCACCAACCAGCCAACAACTCGGCTGATTAAAAAATCGAATCCCGAGGTGTAGGCAGCCAACACCAAGGTAGTTAGCGCGACAACCGTGGTGCTATCGATCAATTCGCGATATTTCTTCATGCCTGACTCGCTCGGGTCCCAAGGCCATGAGCACTTCACGAGCTCCCCTTTTACCTCGACCACAAACTTGGAAATTTGAGACCGATTGAGAAAAATAGCTGCCACGGCGCCGAAGGAGATAACTCCCACAACGATCGTGATCAACCAGCTTCCACCGATCTTCAATGCTTCCATTTCGTAATCTTTCTCCCTTGTAAGGTGCAGGGCAGGAGGGACTCGAACCCCCAACCGACGGTTTTGGAGACCGCTACTCTACCAATTGAGCTACTGCCCTCCTTTTCCGTCCGGTTGGGCAGATCCTACTCAAAGAGTGGGCGCTTCCCTCCGGTATGATTCGTGGAGGTTAGGCCACGATTTCGGTGACGCGCCCGGCGCCTACCGTTTTTCCACCTTCACGGATGGCGAAGCGGATCTGCTTCTCCATCGCGATGGGGGTAATCAGCTCGACTTCGATGTCGACATTGTCTCCGGGCATAACCATTTCCACCCCGGCCTTCAAGGTCACAACCCCCGTCACGTCCGTTGTACGGAAGTAAAACTGAGGACGATATCCATTAAAGAAAGGTGTGTGACGACCGCCTTCGTCCTTACTCAGGACGTAGACTGTCGCTTTAAACTTGGTGTGAGGCTTGATCGTCCCTGGCTTGGCGATGACCTGCCCACGCTCCACATCCTCTTTTTTCGTTCCACGCAGGAGGAGACCAACGTTGTCGCCCGCCTCCGCTGTATCGAGGAGCTTGCGGAACATTTCAACGTCGGTAACGACGGTCTTGGCCGTAGGCTTGATGCCAACGATCTCAACCTCTTCCATCTTCTTGAGAACGCCACGTTCCACACGACCTGTTACGACGGTTCCACGACCTTCGATGTTGAACACGTCTTCCACGGGCATCAGGAAGGGCTGATCCTTCGGACGCTCAGGGATGGGGATAAATTTATCAACTGCATCCATGAGTTCCATGATGCACTTGGCCGCATCGCTCTTGGGATCGCCAGACTCCAAGGCTTTCAAGGCACTGCCTTTGATGATCGGAATCTTGTCTCCGGGGAATTCATACTTCGTCAGGAGTTCACGTACTTCAACCTCGACGAGTTCCAACAGGTCTTTGTCGTCCACCATGTCCACTTTGTTCAGAAAGACAACCAGTGCAGGCACACCGACCTGACGGGCTAACAAAATATGTTCGCGGGTCTGAGGCATCGGACCGTCTGCCGCGCTCACAACAAGAATCGCGCCGTCCATCTGGGCGGCTCCCGTGATCATGTTTTTCACATAGTCAGCGTGTCCAGGACAATCCACGTGCGCGTAGTGCCGTGTTGCCGTTGCATACTCTACGTGAGAGGTGTTGATCGTAATTCCGCGCTCTTTTTCCTCGGGCGCGTTATCGATCTGGTCATACGCGCGCGCTTCGGCCAAACCGCTCTTGGAAAGGATCGTGGTGATGGCCGCGGTTAGTGTGGTTTTCCCGTGATCAACGTGCCCAATAGTGCCGATGTTGACGTGGGGTTTCGAACGGTTGAATGCCTCTTTCGCCATAAATTCTAATCTCCTTGCCTTGCGGTTTCAGATCTCCTAGTTCGCCGGATCGGAACTCCGCCGACAGTGTCCCCACTCGGGGTTTCACAGCGACCGAGCCCATGACCGGGTTTGAACCGGTGACCTCGTCCTTACCAAGGACGTGCTCTACCAACTGAGCTACATGGGCGAGATGGAATTCATTAAAGAATTCCGGAATTCGCCCGGCGTTTTCCCTTCGGCACGAAATCTGCTTCAGAGCCTATCGGCTAAAACAAAAAATCAGACCAAGGGGAAACGATAAGCATGCCTACTTCCCAACCCCCCTGTCAACACCCTCTTACAAAAAAAATCAGATTTTTTTCAGGTTGTGAATAACATGCGAAAAACGTAGAAGCCCAAACCCAAGACCGCCACCAAACCACCTAAAGCCAAAATCCATATCGGGCTTCCACTTTCGCCCTTCCCCTTGATAGGAGACAAGTTACGAAAGTTTTCTGGTATCCCCTCCTCTACTGCTAACTCCATTTGAAAACCGCTTCCCGCTTGTGGAAGCGCCAATGCAGCCCGCGGAACAGCCCCTTCATACCGAAATGGAATCTGCCCAAACTGCAGTCGATCCCGATCCTGCAGCAAAACCTCTGTGACTTTTTCATCATTCACTCGGGTCCCGTTCGTGGATTCCAAATCACGCACTCGGTACTCCGCACCCTCAGCCACAAGTTCCGCATGACGGGAGGAAATGCTCCCGTGAACGATCTGGATTTCGTTGCCGTCAATTCGCCCCACCGCCATCCGAGGCCCCACCAACTCAATGGTCATTAGGGGGACCTCTTTACTCTCAGAAACGATTCTAGGCATTAGGTGTATTTAACCCTTCCCTTTGGTCGCGTCGAGCACCTCGGCAAATTGCCGAAAAAAGTAACCCGCGTCGTGGGGTCCCGGCGCGGCCTCAGGATGATACTGAACAGAAAATGCACCGCCGGCTGTCACCTGAATTCCTTCGCATGTCCCATCATTTAAATTAATGTGCGTCACCTCTACTTTCCCTGTCGGGAGCGAATCCGGATCCACCGCGTACCCATGATTTTGGCTCGTAATCGATACTTTGCCCGACCGCAGATCCTTCACAGGCTGATTTCCCCCTCGATGGCCAAACTTAAGCTTGAACGTCTTTCCTCCCAAGGCATGCGCCAACATCTGATGCCCGAGACAGATCCCAAAAATCGGTTTCTTCCCCACCAAATCCCGAACAGTTTGATGAACGTAGGTAGGTACAGCAGGATCACCTGGCCCGTTGGATAAAAATACGCCGTCCACCTTTGCACTTAATATCTCCGCTGCAGTCGCCTGGGCAGGAAAAACAATGGGTTGAATTCCCTCCGCCCGAAGTTGGCGCAAAATATTTCGCTTCATTCCACAATCGATCGCAGCCACTCGATGGCGCACTTTGGACATCTTAACCTTCTCCGTACCTAACTTTCCAGGAAAGTCCACCCCCTCGGGATCCCACTCATAAGACTTTTTGCACGTGACCTCAGCCACATAATCCCTTGCCCCTAGCCCAGGCCACTCCTTGGCCCGTTTCACGGCCTCCTCACCACTCATTCCTTGATTCGCTAACACACCCCTCATCGCTCCCTTGGTACGAAGTTTCCGAGTCAAACACCTTGTATCAATTCCCTCACAAGCAGGAATCTTGTGTCTCTTGAGATACACATCAAGCGACTCCCTCCCCCTCCAGTTGCTCATACGTCGGGACAATCTTCGCACTAATAAACCCGAAACCTGTGGCCCCTCGGACTCCTCATCTTCTGGGTTGATTCCCGTATTCCCAATTTCAGGACAGGTCAAAGCCACAATCTGACCGCGATAGCTCGGATCGGTTAAAATCTCCTCATATCCAGTCATCGAAGTGTTGAAACACAACTCCGCGGCCACCCAGCCGGAATGACCAAATCCCTGCCCCCTCAGAATCGTTCCATCCTCGAGTGCTAAAATTGCTTCCACAATGGTAAAACTTTAGGAGCGCCCAACTCGCCCGTCGAGATCATGACGAATTTTTCCATCCACAATTGTTAATACTGCACGCCCTCTCAACTCCCGACCCTCAAAAGGCGTGTTTCTACCCAAGCTTCGGAATTCAGACTTTCGAACCGTCCAACTTCTCTCGGGATCTACTACGGTCACATCTGCAATCGCCCCCACAGCCAAACTTCCACGACCTAAACCAAAATACCGTGAGGGAAAATCACTCATCCGGGCCACTACTTCCCGCAGAGTCATAAACTTCGAGTGCACCAACTCCGTCAAATAAATTCCAAGCGCCGTCTCCAACCCCACCACCCCGAAAGGCGCCTCATCAAATTCTACCTCCTTCTCATACGTACAGTGAGGTGCATGATCCGTCGCTAAGAACCGAATCGTTCCATCCACCACACCCCGCCGCAACTCCTCTACATCCGCTTGAGTTCGAAGCGGCGGATTCATTTTAAAAGATGTGTCGTACCCCTCCACTCGTTCGTCCGTTAAAGTGAGATGGTGAGGTGAAGCTTCCCCTTCGATGAGGATTCCCCTCTTTTTTGCCTCACGCAAAATCCGTACCGAGCCCGCTGTGCTGATGTGCTGACACACCACCCGAGCCCCCGTTAACTCCGCCAAAAGAACATTCCTAGAAACAATCACCTCCTCCGCGATTCCTGGCCACGCAGGCAAACCCAGAATTCTCGACCACTTCCCCTCATTCATAACCCCGCCGGCAGAAAGCGACTTGTCCTCGCAGTGATCCAAGACGGGCAGATCAAACATACGCGCATACTCAAGCGCTCGCCTCATCAACTCCGCACTTTGGATGCAGTGCCCGTCATCCGTAATCGCGACAACCCCGGCTTGGCGTAACGAGCCAATTGGAGCCAGCTGCTCCCCCTTTTGTCCGATCGAAATCGTTCCCGTTGGAAAGACATTCGCCACTCCCGTTTCCCTTGCCCTCTGCTTCATCCATGCAATCGTGTTCGAGCCATCTGCGACAGGGGATGTGTTCGGCATTGCAATCACAGAAGTAAATCCTCCTGCCACCGCTGCCGCTGTACCGGTTGCAATCGTCTCCTTGGCAGATTGACCTGGCTCTCTTAAGTGGACGTGCGGATCAATAAGCCCAGGAGTTACCACCAGCCCATCCACCTTTACCACCACTGCATCCTTAGTGGCTTTACCCTCCACAATCTTTCCATCTCGAATCAGAACATCCCCTTTCCCCTCTCTTTGGGTCGCTGGATCCACCACTAAGCCCCCTTGGAGAAGAATCTCGCTCACGACTCCCCTCCTAATCCTTTTCCACCCGAAACTAGATACAAGACCGCCATCCGCACCGCCAACCCGTTTGTGACTTGGTCCAAAATGACCGAGTGCTTTCCGTCCGCCAACTCACTCGCAATCTCAACCCCACGATGAATCGGCCCGGGATGCATCAAAAGCACATCCGGCTTACACCTCTTGAACCTTTCCATATTTAACCCAAAAAGATTCGTATACTCTCCCATCGAGGGCACACGGGCCTGCACCTGCCTCTCATGTTGGATTCTAAGTAGGTTGATCACATCTGCCTCCTCTAAAGCCCCATCCAGATGGTGCGCCACCTCGACCCCAAGCTCCGCAAATTCTTTCGGCAACAGGGTCGACGGCCCTACCAGCTTCACTTTGGCTCCCAACTTGGTCAGCGCCCATAAGTTCGAACGGGCTACGCGACTATGCACAATATCTCCCAAGATCAGCACCTTGACCCCCTCAATTTTCCCCAGCCGCTCTCGTATCGTAAAAGCATCCAACAACCCTTGAGTGGGGTGCTCGTGAGATCCATCCCCCGCATTGATGACGGATGCTTTGAGTCGTTGGGCCAAAAAATGCGCCGCACCAGCTGAGCGATGCCGAATCACAATAATTCCAGCCTGTAAAGCCTCCAAGTTCTTGGCTGTATCCTGCAGGGATTCCCCCTTTCGAATGCTGCTCGTTTCTTTATCCAGGGATACAACGTCTGCGCTTAATCGAATTGCGGCCAATTCAAAAGAGATTCTTGTTCGCGTGCTGGGCTCGATAAACAGATTGACCACGGTTCGCCCTTGCAGGGATGGAACTTTCTTAATCGGCCTTCCCAAAATCTCCTTAAAGACTGTAGCCGTAGATAACACCTTCCCAATCTCCTCCGCATTCAACTCCCTCAACGAGAGGAGATCCTTTCTCTGCCACACCCCAGTCATGATTTCTCCTTTTCAATCACCACTGCGTCTTCTCCATCCAACTCTGCCAACCGCACTCGGACTCTTTCCTGAGGAGCCGTAGGTAAATTCTTTCCCACAAAATCTGGCCGGATCGGCAATTCTCGATGCCCCCGATCCACCAAAACCGCGAGTTGAATAATCTTGGGCCGACCTAAATCACACAACGCATCCAAGGCTGCTCGTATCGTTCTCCCCGTATACAGCACATCATCCACCAAGATCACCGTCTTGTCTTTAAGATCAAAAAGAACCTCCGTACCCTTCGGGACAGGCATATTGTTAGCCAGATCATCTCGGTGAAAACTGATATCCAGCGAACCCACTGGCAAAGTCTTTCCACCCTCAATCTGCTTAAACTCACTCGCCAGTCGATGAGCCAACGGCACTCCGCGTGTTTGGATTCCAACTAAAACAATATTACCTTGGGGGTGACGTTCAGCAAATTCATGAGCCATCCGCCGAACAGCCCGGCGTACAGTCTCTCCATCCATCAACTGTTTTCCCACCATACTCGCCTCCTTGAGGAACTCACAGGTTCCCGTTAAAGGACGCGTCATGCGTCATTTATAGATCTAGCAAATCTCTTTTTCCTTCGCGAGCTCTTTTTCCCGATTCGCCCTCCAAGCAACCCTATGCTTCACGATCCAATCCAGTAGCCCTTTTTCAAAACCCACATCGTGTCCCGCCTGTTCGCTTAGGTGCCACTTGTGTTTTAAAATCTCCTCCCGCTCCAACAAAAACTCACGATACAAAGCGGAATTCTTAAAGACCGACTTAGGGTCGAGCGAGAAGTGCGAGGCCTCTTTAACGTCCACAACTCTAATTTGGTCCCTTCAGGATATTTCGCAAGTGTGAATCTTTTATGGCTAAAAATATAAATCGCTTAACGTGAGTTGCTTAGAAATAGTATTTTTGACAGATGATTTCCAAATTCGGAAAACACTTTGCCTGAGGCAGAGTCGGGTCTCTCCAAAACAACAGGTTTTCCATGATCCCCGCACTCCCTTGCCTCTGGATCAAGCGGGATTTCCCCTAAAAACGGAACCTCCTGCCGCTCGGCCTCCTTTTTTCCGCCCCCCGTCCCAAAAATCTCATGTCTTTGCATCGTTCCAGGGACAATAAAGTAACTCATGTTTTCTACCACACCCAGAATCCTCACGTTAACTTTTCGAAACATCGCAATTGCCTTTCGTGCATCCACCAGCGCCACCTCCTGCGGCGTCGTCACAATCACCGCCCCATCCAATGCCACTGTCTGAACAATGGTAAGCTGAATATCTCCCGTTCCAGGGGGGAGATCTAAAACAAGCACATCCAGATCACCCCAAGCAACCTGTCTCAAGAACTGCTGGGTAAACCGAGTCACCATCGGACCCCGTAAAGCCGCAGGGCTATCGTCGCCTAGCAACATCCCCATACTCATCAACTTCACCCCATGACACTCGGCAGGCACAAGCCTCTCCGTCCCCTCCTCCACCCTCACTCCCTCTCGGCAACCCAACATCAACGCCTGACTCGGTCCATACAAATCACAATCACAAAGCCCAACCTTCAACCCGCTCTGTGCCAACCGCACCGCTAAATTCGCCGCCACCGTCGATTTCCCAACACCCCCTTTTCCACTGGCAACAGCCACAATCTTTTTTACTCCCTCAATTCCTTGTGCCCCTGTAGCGGCAGTAGCCTGGGGGGGGGCAACCTCGGTTTCAATCGTCACGCTCTTGACGGGTCCATAGCCCTTGAACGCATCCCGAATCTCTTTTCCGATCTTTTCAGGAACCGCAGGGTCTGGGGTAGTAATCTTAAGCTTAAGCTTTAGCTCCGTTCCCTCAAGAGCCATGTCTTGAACCAAACCAAAAGAGATAATATCCCGACTAAACCCAGGGTACTTAACCCTCCGCAACCTCGTCACTACCTCCTCTTGCCACTCGTTTACGCTCATCCAAATATCTTGGCACCCTTTACTTCCTCACTCCAGCTTTCGAAGCCACCACCTAGACACGACCATCTAGAAAAATCGATTTTAAGAAGGAAGGGCTGACGTAAGACGTTGAACGGCCTCTTTCACTAGATCGACAGCTCTCGAAATTTCTCCGAGACCTGTCTCTGGCCCTAAAGTAAACAGAATTAACGATCGAGCCTCCTCTGGACTTGCCCCAACCCCTTTCATCCCAGGCGGAATCCTCATCTCCCTTGTCACACATCCACTCCCTCCCCTCGCGGCAATGCCCACACGATCCAACACCAACGCTAGTGACTCCGCCTCCAACCCCGCAAAACTAAACGCCAAGTGTGCAGGGCTTCTGGAATCACCCACCTCAGGGCCATGCAGCCGTGCAACCGATATATTTTTCTCAATTCCATCCGCCAGAGCTTTCTGGGCCTTTCTCGTGCTGTTTCTAAATTTTTCTCCGCTCTTTACCCACTCCTCCGCCGCAACCCCGAACCCCGCGATCGCTGGAAGATTTTCCGTTCCTGCCCGCCGATCCCCCTCCTGCCTGCCTCCCTCCATCCAAGGCACCCAAGGCGTTCCATTCCGTATCCAAAGTGCCCCTGTCCCCTTCGGTCCTCCTATCCGGTGCCCAGACAGCGCCACTAGATCTGCCCCCACCTTCTCGACATCCAGCGAAACCCATCCAGCCCCATGAGTGCCATCCACAAAAAGCTTCGCGCCCACCCGATCAGCAAACTGTTTCGCTTCACCAAGATTTTGAAGCGTCCCCAAATCGTGATGCGCCAGATGCACACAAACCAAAGCCGCCCCAAGCTCGACCTTCACATCATCCCACTTCAATCGCCCCTTTGAATCCACCTTCACCCGTCTGACTTGAAACCCACTCTCTCCCAACCTCCGCACTGCACTTTCCACTGCAGGATGCTCTATCTCGCTCACATAAATCGTTCCTTGGCGCACCGACGCCCCCCAACCACGAATTGCCGACTGCACAGACTCTGTTCCCCCTGAGGTAAAGATCACATCCTCCGAACTTTTCGCACCTATAAAATCTGCCACCCGCTTTCGGGCAATCTCCAACTGTTCCCTCGCCTCTCTTCCCTCTCGATGCCCTCCCGTAGGTGACGCCTGAATCTCCACCAGAAAACTCAACAACTCTTTCTGTACCTTCGGTAAAAGCCAACCTCCTGCCGCATGATCCAAGTAGATCCGCTCCTGGCTCATTACCCCGCCCTGCCAAACTTCTTCTCCAACTCCCCCTTACTCAACAAAATCATCGTCGGCCTACCATGCGGGCACGTATACGGAAGCTCACACGCCAACAGATCCGCGAGAAGACGCACCGCCTCTGCCTCATTCAAGCGATCATTTGCTTTAATCGCATGCCGACAAACCGTTTTTGCGATCACCTCCTCACTTAACTTTCGATCCTTCCGAGTTCCCGCTCCACCCGTTTCCAAATCCGCCACGACTCCACGTACAAAATCCTCTACTGCCAAGGTCTTGATTCGCGGCGGCAAAGCATCCACGAGAAAAGAGTTTCCGCCCATCGAAGAAATCCCCAGCCCAACTCGACCCAACTCATCTAACTGTTGGTTTAAGAATTGAGCCTGCACAGGAGGGAACTCCACCGTCACGGGATACAACAACCTTTGACCCGAAACCTCCTCCTGCGCCACTTGGTTCAGAAGTTGCTCAAATAAAATCCGCTCATGCGCTGCGTGTTGATCAATCAAAACCGCACCCCCATCCTTCTCTGCCACTAGATACAAATGGTCGATCACTCCCACATATCGCCAGCCTGCAGGGATCCCACGTTTTGTCTCCACCTCGATTCCTAACGACCTCTCCACAGCACCTCCAGAAGCCAGAGTAGCAGATAAAAGAGGCGAAGGCTGAGTCCAGGTCGAATGAGTCGACGACAGACTTGGAAAACTTGCACTATGGATTGCCGGCAAAGGCAAGGGTCCGACCGATCCTCCTCGCAAAACCTCCGCCACCGCCCCACTCACAAACCGCCGTACATCCCCGTCCTGTCGAAATCGGACTTCCCTCTTCGCTGGATGAACATTTACATCCACTCCCGCAGGATCCACTTCAAGAAAAAGCACCGCCACAGGGAAACGGCCCCTCATCAACGCATTGTGGTACCCCTCCAGCAAGGCCGCGTTCAGGGTCATGTTCTGCACGGGCCTGCCGTTCACAAAAAGAATCTGCTCCGCCCGATTCGCCCGACTCACCCCAGGCCTGCCGATATACCCCTTCAAACTCATCCCC